>Ga0164298_10000056_pt1 | contig 56682 bp, 63 predicted proteins | sample Whisoiple_216_MG_FD_109713 | JGI IMG/M metagenome (GOLD analysis project Ga0164298, IMG submission 109713) | Unamended control soil microbial communities from upstate New York, USA - Whitman soil sample_216_MG | ecosystem: Environmental > Terrestrial > Soil > Agricultural land ...
AGTCGGTGGATCCGGGTTTCTGCTGGCAAGACGCCGGTTCGCCCTCGTACTGGGTCGTACTTGGGCGAACCGGCAACGCCGCCAGCAGGAAGCTGGGCCGCCGAATTAGTTGCCTGATTTCCGACTCGGGGATGGCCTAGCACAAAGCTGGACCGCTCTCTAGGCCGCGGGGGCGAGTGAGGTGGCGGCCAGCATGGGCAGTACCGACGGCATGATGTCCACTGTGTACTCCGGCGGTCCCGGCGGCAGTACCTCGCCGTCGTGCTCGAACCAGAGCGGTTGGCCGTCGGTGCGCTCGATCCGGACCTGGCGGCCACGCTCGTACACGACGCCCGGCTGGGACAGGTGCGCGCCGGTGCGGGTCAGCTCGATCATGTCGGCGGCGGAGTGCTCGCCGCCGAGGACGCAGACGTCGAGCAGCCCGTCGTCGGGCAGCGAGCGGGGAAGCGGCTCGAAGTGGCCGCCGCGGTACCGGCTGCCGCCGACGTTGACCAGCAATGTCGGTCCACTGTGGACGATTCGGCCGTCCACGGTGACCCGGCCGGGATATGGGCGGTAGCGCGGGACGAGATCGACGAGCGCCGCGTGGTAGCGGCTCTGGCCGGCGGGCGTGGTGCGGGTGCCGGCCTCGTGGATGGCCCGGGGTGGGAAACCGGCGGACGCGCCGGCGAACACCACCCGCCCGGCGACGCGGGCGAGGTCGAGCCACCGCACGGTCGGCTCGCCGAGGGCGGCCGCCACGACGGCCTGCCAGGGCGTGGTGCCGAAAAGCGTGTGGTAGCAGGAGTTCGCGTTGCCCGCCGGGACGATGAGCAGGGGTGTGGGCACGGCACCCGCCCACGCCGAGGCAAGGCCGGCGGCCACCTCGCGGACGGTGCCGTCGCCGCCGACCGCGATGACGACCCGCGGGATGGCCGGCGCGGGTGCCGGCGGAGTGGCGAGAGACGAACAGGCAAGGGAGGGAAAGGCGAGCCCGCGCTCGACGAGCGTCGGCGCCGTGCCCGCGCGGGTCGCGGGTGCCTCGGACTCGGCGGCCTTTCGCGCGATCCTCGTCGCCTCACCGGGTTTGGTGGTCCAGCGGATCGAGACGTCGCGGATCTGGCGGCTGCACACGCGTACCAGCTCCCACACCAGGCCCGCGGACACCGTGCCGGCGGCCGGGTTGGCGATGATCAGGACGCGAGTGGCACCCATCCCTCCGCCACCTCCTCCTGGTACAGCAGGCGCAGGTCGGCCGTGCACACCGGCCACTCCTGGCCTTCCACCTCCATGGCCGTCGCTATCACCGCCTCGGTGAAGCCGCGTGCCCGAGCCGTGGCCGACCTGACCTCGGCCGCCAGGCGGACACGCGCGCCCACCGGCACCGGCGACAGGAACCGCACCCGGTCGAAACCCTTGTTGAGCACCAGGGCGGCACCGTCCACTGTGTACATCTCGGTCAGCATCGGCAGTACCAGCGACAGCAGGTACATGCCGTGCGCGACGGGTCCGCCGAACGGACCCGCGGCGGCCCGCCGCGGGTCCACGTGGATCCACTGGCGGTCGCCGGTCAGCGCCGCGAACACGTCAGCATCGTGTTGCAGCACCACCTGGTACGGGGACCTGCCCAGTCTCGTGCCGGCGGATCTGACCAGCTCACCCGGTGTGGAGAACGTCCTCATGACCGTGCCGCCTCGCTCACGTCGCCGAGGTACCGCGCCACCTCCCGGTAGGAGGCCGGCGCCGGGACCTCGTCGTACGGGATCCCGTACCTTTTCGCAGTAACCTCGAACAATAGGCCGGGGCGGCCGAAGATTCGCTCGCGTCGTGGTTGGAAACAGGTGGTGCTCGACCCGAGGCGTTGCTCCGGCGTTCGGTAGCCGTTTGGTGACCTGGTGCGAGTACGCTCGAGCGCAACCGCGTGATCGTTCGTGGATCATGGACTCATGCCAGGACGTGGTGGTGACTAGACAGGCGAGGTCGGAGAACACACGTTCGCACCTCGTGCGATCCGCCGCGGAGTTGTTCGACCGCAACGGTTTCGCCGGCGCGACGCTCGAGGACGTCAGCCGCGCCGCCGGGGTGACGAAGGGTGCGTTCTACTTCCACTTCTCGTCCAAGGACGAGCTGGGCGGCGCGATCCAGGCCGAGGCGTGCGCGTTGCTACGGGTGGCCACCCACCGCGCCGCGACCGCAAAGTCCGCGGTGCAGTCCCTGGTGAACCTCACGCACGAGCTGGCCGGCTGGCTGGAGAGCGAACCCGTGGTGCGGGCCAGTTTCCGGACCGCCCGGGAGAACGGCCAACGGGGCAAGCCCTTTCTCGACTTCCATACCGACTGGCTCGCCACGGTCGAGGCGTTGTTGGTCGCCGCGCGAAGCGGCGGCGAGCTGCGGGACGAGGTGGCGGTCGAGCAGGCGGCCACGCTCGTGCTGACTCTCTCGACGGGTGTGGAGATGTTGTGGTGGGCCGGGATCCGGCGTGGGAGTATCCGGGATAGCCTGGCTGGCCTATGGCGACTGACCCTTCCGGGTCTCGTTCTTCCGGGGCGAATGTCCGAAATCGACCCGAGTGGGACGTTTCAGGGACCGAAACCTGTTGATACCACATGAAAACGCGATGTCGATCTCGCGAACCCCTATCCAAGCGGGAGTTCGGCGCATAACGTACCGATTGGTATGGTGGGTCAGCTCGCGTCGGAAGCCACTCGCCGCACTGCTGCATGTGGACGAGTACGGGCGGAAGACAGGAGTCCGATGTGGACGGACAGGCGAGCGTGTTGTTCGAACAACCGGCCGGGGTCGCGAAGGCGCGGGACATGATGTGGTCGACCGGGGTGGTCGAGGAAGGTGATCCACAACCGGGCCGCCGGCAAGCCATCGGGGGCATGCTCGCCCGCCGGACCGGACGGAGAAGGACGAGCGAGAACCCGGCCGAAGGTCAGTCGGCGGGTTTCCCCGTGTAGTTCACGCCGCGGAGTCGTCCCACTGGATCGTGCCACCCGGCAGGAGACGGGACAGCCTGCGGGCCGGCACGAGGCCGGGCAGCGAGATCTTCCACATGTCGGTGAGCCGGTCCCGCAGGTCCTCGCGCTTGGTGAGGATGTCGGACATGGTCTGGATGCCGAACACCGCGCCACCGACGTAGGTGGCCACCTCCGCCGGGTCCAACTCCTGGCGGAGGTCGCCGGTGTCGCGCGCGATCTTGAGGAACTCGTGGATCATGTCGTTCCACCTGGTGAAGACCTGTGGGTACGGCCGTTCGAAGTTCGCCTCGGTGACGAGCCGGTTGCTGGCCTGCACGCGGATGTTGGTGCACAGGCTGCGACAGAACGAGTGGCACAGGTCGATGACGCCCTGGATCGGGTTGGTCGTGTTCTCCAGCTCCGGCAGTTCGATGTTCCACTGCTCCTCGACGAGCGCCTTCGCGAGCTCCTCCTTGGAGGCGAAGTGGAAGTAGAGCGCGCCCTTGGTGACTCCGGCCCTGGTGAGGATGTCCGACAGGCTCGCACCGGCGAAGCCGCGCGCTTCGAACGCCTCGGCCGCCGCGTCCAGGATCACGTTGCGCGTGCGTTCCGCACGGTCCTGCCTTGGCAACCAGAACCTCCCGAACCCGGTGTCGTCGAGGGCCAGCATGACAGTGAACACGGTTCACGTCAGCAGTCGTTCCAGGGTAGCTCAAGACGAACCCGACCAGGCCTGGGAAAAAACCGGATGGTCGGTATTCTCCTGGGGAGCCACCCGCATCACGCGGGTGGCTCCACTCTTCTGCCAGGTCAGCTGTCCACCACGACCAGCGCGAACCCGTCGTAGCCCTTGCTGCCCACGGTCTGGATCACCGCGGCCGAGACGCGTGGTTCCTTCGCGATCAGCGTGCCCAGCTCGCGGGTGCCGACGACCGACGGGTCGGTGCTCTCCCCGTCGAGCACCAGGCCACCGCGGACAACGTTGTCCACGATGATCACGCTGCCCGGCCGGGAGTGGTCCAGCGACCACTGGAAGTATCGCGGGTTGTTGACCTTGTCCGCGTCGATGAAGAACAGGTCGAACGTGCCGTCGAGCGTCGGCAGCGTGTCCAGCGCCTTGCCGACCTTCACCTCGACCCGGTCGGCGAGCCCGGCCGTCGCGATGTTGCCCCTGGCCACCTCGGCGTGGCGCGGGTCGGCCTCGAGCGTGATCAGCTCGCCGTCGGCCGGCAGCGCGCGGGCGAGCCAGATCGCGCTGTAGCCGGCGAGCGTGCCGAACTCGAGGATCCGCCGCGCGCCGTGGATGCGGGCGATGAGGTTGAGCATCTTGCCGTGGTTGGGGGAGACGTTGATCGGCGGCAGGCCCGCCCTGTCGCTGGCCTCGAGTGCCTTGTCGAGCGCCTCGTCCCGGCCGATGAGCAGGCCAGAGACGTAGTCGTCGACCTCGTTCCACACGCGTTCCGTCATGCCGCCATTATTCGTGACCGTCGCGTTCGAGGCGGGCGAGCGTGTCAGCTCTTCGGGGTCAGGACGAAGACCGGGATCTCCCGCTCGGTCTTCTGCTGGTAGCCCGCGTACGGCGGGAACGCCCTGACGGCGATCTCCCACCACTCGTCCCGTTCCGCACCGGTGACCTCACGGGCCACCATGTCCTGCCGGACCGGGCCGTCCTGCAGTTCGACGTCCGGGTGGGACTTCACGTTGTGGTACCAGACCGGATGCTTCGGTGCCCCGCCCAGCGACGCCACCACGGCGTACCGGCCGCTGTCCTCGACCCGCATCAGGGGCGTTTTGCGGATCTTGCCCGACTTCGCCCCGAGGGTGGTCAGGATGACCACCGGCAGGTCGTGCATCGTCGTGCCGCGGGTGCCGCCCGACCCCTCGTACTCGTCGACCTGGTCCCGCGCCCGCGTCGACGGGCTCGGCTCGTACTCACCGTGCAGAGGCATGCCTCCAGTAAACACGCAGCCTCTCCTCCGCGCCCGCCACCGCTCCCAGCGACGCCAGCCCCAGCAGCGCCGAGCCGACCACCGGCGGGTCGGTCACCACGGTGATCTCCGCCAGTGGCGCCGCCGACGCCAACGAGCCCTTGATCACCCCGTGTAGCAGCGGATCACGGCCACGCAGCACCCCGCCGCCCAGCACCACCGTCGCCGGGCGGTCCACAAGGTCCAGCCGCCGGAGGGCCGCGATCGCCAGCAGGGCCACTTCGTCGCCCTGACGGATGACCACCGACCGGGCTACCTCGTCACCCGCCGCCGCCACCTCGAACAGCACCGGCGTCAACAGCGGCAGCCGCGCGGCGACCGACGGATCCAGGTGCGCGGTCGCCGCCACCTCCGCGGCGCTCCCGAGACCGAAGAACGCGGCGATCGCCGACGTCAGCGCCGTCGCCGGGCCGCGGCCGTCCTCCGCGCGCACCGCATGCCACAACGCGGTCGGGCCCAATTCGTCGCCGCCGCCCCAGTCGCCGGTGATCGTGCCCAGTGCCGGGAACCGGACCATGCGGCCGTCCGCCGCCCGTCCCACACAGTTGATGCCCGCGCCGCACACCACGGCCACCGCGTCCGGTGCCTCCGTGCCCGCGCGCAGCAACGCCAGCGTGTCGTTGTCCACAATGGACTTGTCGGCCCAGCCAGCCTCCGTCACCGCGTTCGCGAGCATGGTCAGCTCCACCGGCAGGTCCGCGCCGGCCAGGTACACCGCCGCGAGTGCCAGCCGGTCGTCCTCGTCGAGGCCCGCCGACGCCCGTGCCGACGTCACCAGCGAGTCCAGCCGGTTCATCGACTCCGCCAGCCCGTACGACTGGTGGTTCGTGCCCGGCCCACGCGCGTGTCCCAGCACCATGCCGGTGTCGTCGCAGATCAGCACGTCCGTCTTCGAGTTGCCGCCGTCGACGGCGAGCAGCAGGCTCATCGCGCCCACGCAAGGAACTCGGCGTTGGCCGCGAGCAGCCGGTCGGTCAGCCCGCGCGCGCGGTCCGCCTGGCCGACGAGGGGATGCGCCAGCAGCGCGCGGAACACCCGGTCCTCGCCACCCCGCAGCGCCGCGTCGACGGCCAGCTCCTCGTAGCCGGACACGTGTGACACCAGGCCCGCCATGTCCGGCGCCAGCGGCGTGGTCGGCACCGGGACGGCGCCCTCCGCGGCGACGTCACACGTCACCTCGATGACCGCGTCGTCCGGCAGGCAACGCAACGTGCCGTTGTTCCGCACGTTCACCGCGTGCCGGCCGGGAGATCCGTGCAGTGCGGCCAGCAGACCGATCGCCGCCTCCGAGTAGTACGCCCCACCCCGCTGGGACAGCAGCTCGGGTTTCGTGTCGAGCGCCGGATCCCGGTACATGTCAAGAAGCTCCCGCTCGATCTCCGCCACCCGTGCACCCCTCGGCTGAGAGTTCCGTTCCTCCGCGACGACAAGATCGTGGCAGTAGAAGTACCGCAGGTAGTACGACGGCAGCGTGCCGGTCAGCCGCAGCAGCGAGGCAGGCAGCTCCAGGTGCTCGGCGAGGAGGTCGCCGTGCGCGGCGAGCAGCTCGGGCAACCGGTCCGCGCCGTACACCGTCGCCGCGCGTTCCCACGTCAGGTGGTTCAGGCCGACGTGGTCCAGCGTCACGTCGTCGGGCCGGACCTCCAGCAGCGACGCCAGCAGCCGCTGGAGTCCGATCGCGACGTTGCACAGTCCCAGCGCCCGGTGCCCGTCGTCGAGCAGTGCCCGGGTCACGATGCCGACCGGGTTGGTGAACGCGACGATCCACGCGTCCGGCGCGGCACGCGCACGGGCCCGGCGTGCGATGTCGAGCACCACCGGCACGGTACGCAACGCCTTCGCCAGCCCGCCCGCGCCGGTCGTCTCCTGCCCGACGCATCCGCACTCCAGCGGGAACGTCTCGTCGCTGATCCGCGTGGTCTGCCCGCCGACCCGCAGCTGGAGCAGTACCACGTCGGCGTCGGTCAGCCCGGCGTCGAGGTCGTCGGTCCACCCCAGCTTCGCCGAACTGTCGTGCCGGGCAAGGATTCGTCGGCCGAACTCGCCGACGACCCCCAGCCGGGACAGGTCCGGGTCGATCAGCATCACCTCGTCGACGGCGAACGGCAACCGCGCGAACCCGTCGATCAGCTCGGGCGTGTACGTCGAGCCTCCCCCGACGACGGCCACCCTCATCCCTTCACCCCCGTCAACGTAACGCCTTGCACGAATGCCTTCTGTGCCAGGAAGAACACGATGATCACCGGCGCCATCACGAGCAGGGTCGCGGCCATCACGAGGTTCCACTCCACGTGGTGCAGGTGCTTGAACTGCGACAGCGCGATCGACAGCGTCCAGTTCGACTGGTCCTCGCTCGTGTACAGCAGCGGCCCGTAGTAGTCGTTCCACGCGTAGAAGAACTGGAAGATCGCGGTCGCCGCGATGCCCGGCCGCGCCATCGGGACGACGACCTGCAGCAGCACCTGCCACTCCCCGCAGCCGTCGATCCGCGCGGCGTCCACGATGGAGTCGGGAATCGTCAGCAGGAACTGGCGCAGCAGGAAGATGCTGAACGCGTCACCCGCCAGCATCGGCAGGATCAGCGGCCACAGCGTGCCGGTCAGCCCGGCGTTCGCCCACATCAGGTACAGCGGCACGGTGACCACCTGCGGTGGCAGCATCATCATGCAGATGATCACGATGAACACCGCGTTCCCGCCACGCCAGCGCAGCTTCGCGAGCGCGTAGGCCGCCGGCACGCTCGACAGCAGCATGAACCCCGTGGCCAGCACGACGTAGACGACCGTGTTGACCAGGTAGTCGAACATCGGGAACTTCCGGAAGATGTCGAGGAAGTTCTCCGGGTGCCAGGTCGCCGGCCACAGGTTGGCCGTCAGCGCCTGGTCGCTCGTCATGAACGACAGCAGGAACACGAACACGAACGGCGCCAGGAAGATGACGGCCACGGCGATGGCGACGCTGTTGCGTGCCACGACGACCAGCCACGACTCACGCACCGTCGTGCCGCGCCGCATGGGCCGGGTGACTGTCGCGGTCACAGCCGCCCTCCCGCGAACGCCCGGAACCTGCGCAGCAGGATCAGGGTCACCCCGAACGCCACCACGAACAGCACGACCGCCAGCGCGTTCGCGTAACCCATGTCGTAATAACGGAAACCCTGCACGTACAGGTGCAGCGGGTAGGTCAGCGTCGACTCCTCCGGATAGCCGAACGTCGAGGAGATCCCGCCGCCGGTCGTCGCCGACCCACTCGCGACACTCGCCGCGACCGCCGCCTGCGTGAAGTACTGCAACGTCTGGATCACCCCGGTCACCGCGGCGAACAGCAGCACCGGCGAGAGCGCCGGCAGCGTCACGAACCGGAACCGCTGCCACGGGTTCGCGCCGTCCAGCGATGCCGCCTCGTACAACGGTTTCGGCACGTCCAGCAGCGCGGCCAGGAAGATGACCATCAGGTCGCCGACGGCCCACGTGCCCAGCAGCACGAGCGACGGCTTCGACCAGTCCGGCGAGTCGAACCACAGCGGACCGTCGATGCCGAACCAGCTCAGCACCCCGTTCACCGGCCCGGTCGCCGGGTTGAACAGGAACACGAACGCGATCGTCGCGGCCACCGGCGGGGCGAGCGCGGGCAGGTAGAAGACCGTGCGGAAGAACCCGCCGCCCCGCCTGAGCGACGTCAGGAGCATCGCCGTCAGCAGGGCCGCGACCATCCGCGCCGGCACCAGGACCACCACGAACCACAGCGTGTTCCACGCCGCCTTGTGCGCCAGCGGGTCGTGCGCGAACAGGTACACGTAGTTCTTCAGCCCCACCCACTCCGGGCTGGTGAGCAGGTCGAACCTGGTGAACGAGAAGTAGATCGCGGCCAGCAGCGGGTAGGCGAAGAACACGACGATGCCGACGCCGGCGGGCGCCATGAAGCTCAACACCGTCAGCCGGTGCCGCCACCGGCGCGACACCCTGCGCCGCGCCGGTGGTGGCGAGTCCATTGTGGATGGACGGTCCAGTACCGCGACCGTCGCGCCGAGCGGAGCCTGCGGAGCGGCCATCGTCAGCGCCCGAGGTCGAGTGCTTCGTCGATGCGACCGTCGAGATCCCGGAGCCCGCCGACCAGGTCCGGGCTGGCCCCGGACAGGTAGGTGTTGACGTACTCCTGTGTCATCTCGACGTACTTGGGCCCGGCCGAGTTCGGCGGCGTGGTCGACGTGTCGGGGTTGGTGAAGATCTCCAGGAACGTGCGGAACTTGTCGTCGGCCTGCAGGGCGGGCGAATTCAGCGCGTCGGTCGTGGTCGGCACGTTCTTGATGGTGTTGGCCAGGTCGACGATCACGTTGGTCTCGGTCGTGAGGTAGCGGAGCAGCGCCCAGGACGCCTCGGGGTTCTTGGAGTTCGCGGAGATGCCCATGACGTTGCCGGTCACGAAACCGGCGCCGTAGCGGTCGGTCTCGTTGTCGGCGACGGGCAGGGGAGCGGTGCCGAAGTCGAGGTCCGGCGCCTGGTCCTGGACGAACGCCGTGCGGTACTCGCCGTCGATCGCCATGGCCAGCTTTCCCGCCTGGAAGGCGTTGTCCGCGCTCCACTCGTCACCGAGGCCCGCGGTGAACTGCCGCACCTTGTCGTAGCCGTACCAGTCGACGAGGTCCTTGTGCCACTTGAGCATCGCCTGCCAGTTCGGGTCCGTGCCGATGGCCGACTTCTCGTCTTTGGTGAGCCACCTGGCGTCCCACATCGGCGCGGTGTGCTGCGGCGTGTGCTCGTAGAAGTTCAGTATGGGCAGGAAGCCGGCGACCTCGATGGTGCCGTCCGGCTTGCGCCTGGTGAGCTTCTTCGCCATGTCGGCAAGCTCGGTCATGGTCTTGGGCGGCGCGGTGAAACCGGCCTGCCGCAACAGGGTCTTGTTGTAGTACAGGCCGTACACGTCCGCGAGGAACGGCATCGCGCAGCGGCGGTCGTGGTAGGAGGTGTAGTCGCGCACGGTCTGGGGGAACTGGTCGAGGTCGACCTTGTCCCGCTTGATGTACGGCGACAGGTCGCGCCACGCGCCCGAGGAGCAGAACTTGCCGACGATGTCCGTGGAGTAGGACAGGCCGACGTCCGGGCCCTTGCCGGACGAGATGGCCTGGAGCATCTTGGCGTCGTCCTGGCCGGACGTCACGTTCACGTGGATGTCCGGGTGTGCCTTCTCGAACCCGGCGATGGCCGTGTCGATGGCCTTGGCCTCGCGGTCGGTGAAGAAGTGCCAGAACTCGACGGTGCCCTTGGCCTCCTGGCCGGCGGGCGCGATCTCGCCGCCTGCGTCGATGCCGGGGGTACACGCGGCGACGACGAGCAGGGCGGCCGAGGACAAGGCGAGCAGGGTGCGGTGGACCATGCCGGAGCGGAGCGGGGAACCAAACACGGAAACCTCCTAGCGGCGGTCGAGCAGTGCGGTGCGGACCGCGGTGAGGGTGGTGTCGAGCGCGCCGAGCAGGACGGCGTCCTCGGTGAGGCCGGTGGCCGCGACCTCGGTCTCGAGCACGGACAGGTCCCGCAGGGCGGCGCCGACGGCGTCGGCGAGCGCGGGCCCGCCGGCCTGACCGACCTCACCGGCGAGGACGACGAGCGCGGGGTCGAGCACGGCCACGACCGCGGCGATGCCGACGGCGATGCGCGTGGCCAGTGCGGAGTGCAGCACGGCATGGGTGGCCGCGGTGGCGGCGCGCTCGGTCTCGATGCCGTGTTCGCGGGCGAGCGCCAGGATCGCCGGGCCACCCACCAGGTCCTGGAAGTCGTGGACGCCGTCTCGCTGCGGCAGGCCGACCGGCATGTAGCCGATCTCGCCGGCACCTCCTCGGGCGCCACGCAGGATCGTGCCGCCCAGGTCGATGCCGAGGCCGAGCCCTTCCTCGCCGAGCCAGAGCAGGGCGAAGCTGTCCGCCTCGCGGGCGATCCCCCGCGACCGCTCGGCCGCCGCCGCCAGGTTCACGTCGTTGTCGACGCTCACCTGGGTGCGCAGCCGGGCGCGGATGTCGCCGATCAGCCCCGGCCGCGACCAGCCCGGCACGTCGACGTACCGGATCGTGCCGTCGTGGTGCGCGCCCGGCACACCCAGTTGCACGTGGTCGAGGCGCTTGCGGGGGACGCGGGCCTTCTGGCACGCCACCTGTACTGCCTCGCCGACGGACCGGACCGGGTCGTCGTGAAGCTTCGTCGTCACCCTGGCGCGGACCTCGCCGGCCAGGTCGCACACCGCGGTCACCAGGGTGGAGTCCTTCTCCTGCAACGAGACCGCGGCGGCGTAGGCGGCGTCCGGATTGACGTCGTAGATGTCGGCGTTGGGGCCAGGACCGCCGCTGGTGCGGCCGACGACCCGGACCAGCCCGGCTTCCTGGAGGCGGCGCATGACGTCCGAGGTGGTCGGCTTCGCGAGCCCGGTCAGCTCGCGCAGGTCGCCGCGGGTGAGCGGACCGCGCTCGAGGAGGAGACTGAGCGCCGCGGACTCGTTGATCTCACGGAGTAGTCGGCTGGACCCGGCCTGTTGCGTCAACGTGGTGCCTCACAGGTATTGGTTAGGCAATCTGCCTAACTATTAATGACCGTTGTGAGGTAGTCAATACACCGATCGGTTACGGCCGTGCCGCGGCGATATCCTCCACCACCGCGCAGGTGCTGTCCACCGGGTCCAGCGCGTTGACGTGCGCGGCCAGCTGTGTGAGCAGTGTCTTCAGGCTCTTCTGCTCCGCTCGCGACAGTCCTGACAGCACATGTGTCTCCGCACGCGCGAGCCGCCGGTCGAGGTCGGCGAGGCGGGCCCGCCCGGTCTCCGTGGCGATCACGTGCCGCGTGCGGCGGTCGGTGGGCGACGGCTTGCGTGCGACGAGTTCCGCCCGTTCGAGGTCGTCGAGCAGGTAGGTCATCACGGTCCGGTCGATGCCCAGCTGCTGGCACAGCGCGGACTGGCTGTGCGGCTGGTCACGCGTCGCCGCGGTGAGGACCTGGTAGCCGCGGTGCCCGCCGGGCAGGTCGCCGACCACCGTGTTCGTCGCCTTGATGTACGCGCGGAAGACCACGCCAAGGGTCCAGCCGAGGTCGCCGTCGAGTGCCGTCACCCGGCCAATGATAGCCCTCAAAGAACGTCTGCACGACAGAACATCTGCGTGGCATACTGTCGGCATGCCAGATTACGGCCACTCACTCGAGTTCGGCGTGTTCCTCCCGCCCGCCGCCGACCGCTTCGGCGAGGCGCTCCGGATGGCCCAGGCCGCCGACGTCCTCGGCCTCGAGCTCGTCAGCCTGCAGGACCACCCGTACCAGGCGGCGTTCCTCGACACGTGGACCTCGCTGTCGGTCATCGCCGCCGCCACCACGAACGTGCGAGTCTTTCCCAACGTCGCCAACCTGCCGCTGCGCCCGCCCGCGGTCCTCGCCCGCGCCGCCGCGAGCCTCGACATCATCACGGGTGGCCGTGTCGAGCTGGGCCTCGGCGCCGGCGGGTTCTTCGACCCCATCGTCGGGATGGGCGGCCCGCGCCGCACCCCGGCCGAGGCGGTCGACGCGCTCGCCGAGGCCATCGAGGTGATCAGGGCACTGTGGACCCCGGGCCGCGGTGTCCGGTTCACCGGTGAGCACTACTCGCTCAAGGGCGCGCATCCCGGCCCGTTCCCCGCGCACGACATCGGCATCTGGCTCGGCGCGTACAAGAAGCGGATGCTCCGGCTGACCGGCCGGTTGGCCGACGGCTGGCTGCCGTCCAGCCCGTACGCGCCGCCGGACCAGCTGGCCGGGATGAACCAGGTCATCGACGACGCGGCCGAGGAGGCCGGTCGCTCGCCCGCCGAGGTCCGCAGGCTCTACAACATCGGCGGATCCTTCACCGGCAACGGTTTCCTGCAGGGCCCGCCGAAGGTGTGGGTCGAGCAGCTGGCCGAGCTGGCGCTGACCGAGGGCGTCAGCGGGTTCGTGCAGATGGTCGAGACCGAGGACGACCTGCGGCGCTTCGCCGAGGAGGTCGCGCCGGGCGTGCGGGAGCTGGTCGAGCGGGAGCGGACCCAGGGGCCGCGCCCAAAAGCCCTGGTCGCTGAGCCGGTCGTCGAGCGACTCGGCGTGCTCCCGACCCAGGACGACGGCACCCGCCTGTCCGTGGAACGCCTGTGGGACGAGGAGAAGCGCCCGTCCGGCCCGGTGCCCGACCCGGCCACCGTCTACTCCGCGGCCGGTCGTGCGGGGAGTCAGCAGCTGGTCGACATCCACGACCACCTGCGTGCCGAGCTGTCCCGGGTCCGGTCGCTGGTTCGGCAGGTCGCCGAGGGCGTGGTCGACGTGGGCGCGGCCCGCTCCGAGATCAACACGATGACGATGCGCCAGAACAACTGGACCATGGGCGCGTACTGCGAGAGCTACTGCCGTCTGGTCACCCTCCATCACACGATCGAGGACACCTCGCTGTACCCGCAGCTACGGGACGGCGACCCGCGTCTCGGCCCGGTGCTCGACCGGCTGACCGAGGAGCACCACGTGATCCACGACGTGCTGGAACGCGTCGACGCCGCGCTCGTCGCGACGGTGGCCGAGCCCAGGCGGATCGAGGACCTGCGGGCGGCCGTCGACCTGCTCACCGACACGCTCCTGTCGCACCTGTCCTACGAGGAGCGTGAGCTCGTCGAACCGTTGGCCCGCATGCCGATGCGGTACTGACTCACTCGATTGGAGTCACGACACGTGATCAACCGCCCGTTACGGTGATACCTCCATTGCAAGGGGGAACGTAACGGTGGGTGCGATCCGGCTCTCGCCACGCCGGTGGCAACTGTGGCGCAGTCCGCGGCCCGTGGTCGGGCTGATCCTGACCGTCGAGACGCTCGCGGTCGCGGTGGCGGCGGTCAGCGTCACCGCGGTCCCGGTCGCCCGCGACCACTGGCTCTGGTGCGGCCTGCTGCTCCTCGGCTCGGCGGTGCACCTGGAGGCGGTGCGTGGCATCGACCGGATCCGGGACGTCGGCGAGGGTTCGGTCAACCTGCTGTCCGTGTGGCTGTTCGCCGGGGTCCTGCTCCTGCCACCGCCGCTGCTGTGCGGGTCGATCGTGCTCGGCTACCTGCACTCGCTGGCTCGGGTGTACCGGTTCCGGGTGCTCGTCCACCGCAAGCTGTACTCGCTCGCCACGCTCGTGCTGGGCGCGCTGGCCGCCTACTGGGTGCTGCACGCGGTCGAGCCCGCGACCGAGCCGTTCGCGACGACGCTCGACGGTCCGGCCGGGCTGCTCGCCCTGGCCGGCGCCGGGCTCGCGTACTGGCTGATCAACTACGGGCTCGTGGTCACCGCGATCGTGCTGACGAACCCCGACCGCCCGCTGCGCTCCTCGCTCGGCCCGGCCACCGACCAGCTGATGCTGGCCGGCGCCGTGGGCATGGGCGCCGGCCTCGCCGTGGTGATGATCACCCGTCCGTGGTGGACGCCGCTGCTGACCGTGACCGTGCTCGCCCTGCACACCGGCCTGCTGATGCCGCAGTTCCGCGCCGCGAGCCGCAACGACGCGAAGACCGGCCTGTTCGACGCGGTGTTCTGGGCGAAGCTGGTGAGCGACGAGCTGGACCGGGCACGGCGGACGGACGGCACGCTCGGCGTGCTGCTGCTCGACCTCGACCACTTCAAGCGCGTCAACGACGCCCACGGGCACCTCGCCGGGGACATGGTCCTGCGCGGGGTGGCCGACGCGATCCGGCGCACGGTGCGTGGGCGTGACCGGGTCGGCCGGTACGGCGGCGAGGAGTTCGCGATCGTGCTGCCCGGGGTGGGCGCCGACGACGTGCGCGCGACGGCCGAGCGGGTACGCGCCGCGGTGGCCGCGACGGCCGTGACCGTCGTCGACTTCGACGGCGAGGAGAAGGTCGTCACAGGCCTGACCGCGTCCGTCGGCGCGGCCGTCTACCCCGCGCACGGCGGCGACCGGACGGCATTGCTGCTGGCCGCGGACGCGGCACTGTACGTGGCGAAGACCGCGGGCCGGGACTGCACGCGCGTGGCGGGTTTCCCCACGGCTCGCGGGCCGCTACGTTTCGCCGGCCACCACCCGGACCAGGTCCCGTAGCCAGCGCTGCGCGGGGTCGTCGTCGAGGCGTGGGTGCCACGTCATGAGGTACGGCATGGGCTCGACCTCCGGTGGCGCCTTGACCACCCGCAGGTCCGGGTTGTCCAGTGTGGACACCAGGCGCGTCGGCAGGGTCGCCACGAGCCGGGTGTCGGGGACGGCCAGCACAGCGGCCGTGTGGTAGGGCACGGAGAGCGCGGCGATGCGGTGGCGGCCGAGTTCGGTCAGCCGCCTGTCCACCGCGGACTGCTCACCCTGCAGGACGTCGACCATGATGTGCGCGGCGCCGAGAAAGTCTTCCAGTGAGAGGGTTTCCCGGTCGGACAGGGGGTTCGACGCGGACATCAGGCAGACGAACCGCTCGTCGAACAGCAGCTCGCTGCGTAGTTCCGGATGGGTCGACACGGCCGCGAAGGCCAGATCCACGAGCCCGTGGGCGACGTCGTCGAACACGCCGTTGTGCCACTGCCGGAAGATCATCGACGCCCCGGGCGCCTCATGGAAGAGCCGGCGCGAGAGCCCGGGCCCGAGGACCGAGGTGGTGAAGTCCGTGCCCATCAGGCGGAAGCTGTCGGTCGCGGCCCGCGGGTCGAACCCCTCGGTGCCGAAGAGGACCTCGAGCCGGGGAAGGATGCCGGCCAGCTCACGCTGGATGCGTTCCGCACGCGGCGTGAGCTGGTAGCCGTCCCTGGTGCGCACGAGCAGTTCGTCGTCCAGCGTCCGCCGGAGCCGCTGCAGCGCCCGGCTGGTCGCCGGCTGCGACAGCCCGATCCGGTCCGCCGCGCGGGACACGTGCCGCTCCTCGAGCAACGCGGCCAACGCGACCAGCAGGTTCAGGTCGACACGCTGCAACTGGGTGGTCCGCACGACGGGCATTGTCGGTCCTCACCGATAGTCTGAAAGCCAGGGGGACCCCCTGACCCGCACGAACGGACTGTTCGTACGGTCTGGGCTGGGGGACGCCGGTGGCTTTGCTGAGCCGGTTGCGCGGCTGGATGGCGCCGAGGAAGTCGAGTCCCGTGCATGAGGAGGGGTCGACTCGTCCGGGCTGGCTCGTTCTTCGAGTCGTGCGAACGGACTGTTCGCCGGACCCGCGCGCCCAGGTCCGCGGGGGAGGGGTTGGCAACGGGGCTGGGTCTTCCGGGCTCGGTTGTCCGAGTCGCGAGATCGGTTTGTTTCCTGCCTGGTTCGCCTGTGCGCCCTGGGAGCGGGCCGGATTGGCCCAGGCCTGGTTCTTCGAGTCGCACGAACGGACTGTTCGTGCGACTTGTGCGGGTGAACCAATTGCCAGTTGCCGCTTCGATGGGCAGATCTGTCGGTCCTCACGGGTAGCGTCGAAACCGGGGGACCCCCCTGGCCGCGCGAACGGACTGTTCGTGATGTGCGGCACGGCGGCGGCACGCGGAGGCCCGGGCGGAGGCACGGCGATGGGGCCGGGCGCTCAGGCCACCGGGTGCAGCAGGTCATCCAGGCCGATGCGGCGCAGGAACTCCGACCGGACTCGGTCGGCGACAGCGTTGACGACCGCCGCCCCGTCATCCGACGGGTCGATGTGGACCCGGAACGGGCGACGCCCCTTCGGCAGATCAACCACCCGCACGATCGCGCGTGCCACCTCGGCGACATCCGCGTCCGCCGGTTCCAGCGCGGCAAGCGCGGCCCCGACCTGGTCCATCAGCCCCGGGTAACGAGGCTCGTACTCCGCGGCCACCGCGGTGTCCGACGGCGTCCCGCTGTGCGCGAAATGGTTGGTACCGCCCGTGAACGCCCCCGGCACGATGATCGACGTCTCGATGCCGAAGCGGGTCAGCTCCAGCGCGTAGCTCGACGCCAGCGCGTCCATGGCCGCCTTCGCCGCGAAGTACGGGGCCAGGTACGGCGGCGTGCCACCCCGCGTGCTGGAGCTGCCGACCCACACCACGAGCCCGTCGCCGCGGGAACGCATCGCCGGCAGCAGCCTGCGGTTGACCCGCTGCGCCCCGAGAACGTTGGTGTCGTAGAGGGACGCGTACTGCGCCGGCGTGAACGCCTCGGCCGGGCCGGTGACCATGTGCCCCGCGTTGTGCACGATCACGTCCAGCTCCGGCAGGTCCAGGGCGTCGACCGACTCGTCGGACGTGACGTCCAGGTCGACCGGAACGAGGCCGTGAGCGCGAGCCTCGTCGGCCTCCGGGCGCGAGTCCGCGTGCCGCATTCCCGCGTACACGGTGTGCCCCGCGTCCTTCAACGCGTGGGCCGTCAGCGCGCCGAACCCGCTCGACGCCCCGGTGATCAGGATGCTGGCCATCAGGCGATACCTCCGTTCGCGTACAGGACCTGGCCGTTGACCCACCGCGCCGGCCCGGCGAGGAACGCCACGACCTCCGCGATGTCCTTCGGCTCGCCGAGCCGCTCCAGCGGCGGCGCCGCGGCCAGCCGGTCGACGGCCTCCTGGGTGTTGTTGTCGAGGAACAGCGCGGTCGCCGTCGGGCCGGGTGCGACCGCGTTCACCGTGATGTCCTTGCCGCGCAGCTCGCGGGCGAGGATCAGCGTGATCGTCTCGACGGCGCCCTTGCTCGCGCCGTACGCGGTGTAGCCCGGCTGGCGGAGCCGTGTCACGGTGCTGGAGAAGAAGATGATCGACCCGCCACGCCGCAACCGGCGGGCCGCCTGCTGCGCCACGACGAACGCGCCCCGCACGTTGGTGCGGTGGATCCGGTCGAACTCGTCGAGCGACAGCTCGACCAGCGGGGTCCCCGGGTTCATCACACCGGCCGCGTTGACGACCACGTCGACACCGCCGAACTCCTGCTCGGCGCGGTCGAACACCGCCGACACCGCCTGCTCGTCCGCGATGTCCGCCTGGATCGCGATGGCCCGGCCGCCCTTGGCCGTGACCTCCTCGACCGCCGCCTGGGCGTCCGCCGAGCGTCCCGCGTAGACCACGACGAGCGCGACGCCGTCCGCCGCCAGCCGTGAAACCGTTTCCCTGCCTATGCCTCGTGACCCACCGGTCACGATGGCCACTCGTTGTGTTTCGTTCATGCCACCAATGTGCCCCGCGTAGGACTATGTGTCCAATGCAACCTCACGATGCCGACTATGCGTCGGGTGCATTGTGCGCCGCATGAGACCATGGCCCGCACACGCTGCCTGGCCGCGTACGTTGACCGGGTGTCGATCGAGAGGTGGGCCGTTCGCCGGTGGGCATGATCGCGACCTCGACCCATGGCTCCCCGGCGGACCCGGCGGTGCTGCTCATCGCCGGCAGCGGCTCGTCGATGGACTGGTGGGAGCCGGACTTCTGCGCACAGCTGACCGGCCGGTTCGTGATCCGGTACGACCACCGCGACACCGGGGAGTCACCCGGCTCCCCGCCGGGCCGGCCCGGCTACACCGGCTACGACCTGGTGACCGACGCGCTGACCGTCCTCGACCAGGTCAGCGTGACCGCCGCCCACGTCGTGGGCATGTCGATGGGTGGCGCGCTGGCGCAGGTCCTGACACTGGACCACCCGGACCGCGTCCTGTCCCTGACGTCGATCTCGACCACGGCGAGCCCCGGTGACTCCGACCTGCCCGGCATGTCGGAGTCGCTGGCCGCCGCGTTCGCCGCGCTGTCCGAACCGGACTGGACCGACGACGACGCGGTCGTCGCGTACGTGGTCGAGGCCCAGCGCGCGATGGCGGCGGAACCGTACGACGCCGAGGAGGTCCGGGCCATCGCCCGCATCGCCGTGTCCCGCACCGGCAACAACGAGTCGAGCCAGAAGAACCACCACGCGACCGACGGGGGCGCCGGTCCGTGGCGGCACCGGCTCGGCGAGATCACCGTGCCGACCCTCGTCCTGCACGGCGACGAGGACCCGCTTTTCCCGCTGCCGCACGGCGAGGCGCAGGCCCGTGAGATCCCCGGCGCGCGGCTGGTCGTCCTCCCACACACCGGACACGAGTTCCCGCGCCGCAACTGGCCGCTGGTGGTGCCGGAGATCCTGGCGCTAACCGCGGGCGGCTAGGAACCGGGCGCGGCCCTCGGCGAGGTCCACGATGGGCACCGGATAACCGTTGCGTGCCTTGGCGGGCAGCGTCCACGGCCGGCGCACGTCCGTCACCGAGGACAGTTCGGGGACGTAGCGCCGGACGTACTCGCCGTTCGGGTCGAAGCGTTCGGCCTGCCGCAGCGGGTTGAGCACCCGGTTCGGGCGGGTGTCGGTGCCGGTGCCGGCCACCCACTGCCAGTTCAGCTGGTTGTTGGCCAGGTCGCCGTCGAGCAGGTGGGTGTAGAAGTGCGCCGCACCCGCCCGCCAGTCCAGGTACAGCGTCTTCGTCAGGAACGACGCCACCACCATGCGCGCGCGGTTGTGCATCCAGCCCTCGGCGAGCAGCTGTCGCATGCCGGCGTCCACGACCGGGATGCCGGTCTCGCCTGTCTTCCAGGCGTCCAGCGCGTGGTCGTCGTCCAGCCAGCGGTCGCCGCGGGGGCGGTAGTCCTCGTGTGCCACGGCCGGCCGGGCGGCCAGCACCTGGTGGTGGAAGTCCCGCCACGCGAGCTGGCGGACGAACTCCGGCGCCCGCTCCGCACGCCGTGCCAGCTCCGCCGCGGAAAGGCAGCCCAGGTGCAGGTACTGCGACAGCTTGGACGTGCCGTCGACGGCCATCATGTCGTGCTGGTCCACATAGGACTCGGCGGCGGTGGCCAGCCACGACGTCATCCGCCGGCGGGCCGCGGTCTCGCCGCCACCCTGTGCGGGCGGCACGTCGCCGGCCTCGACGCGAGGGAGCGCGATGCGTTTCGGCGTGCTGGCCGGTGCCCGCCGGTCGTAGTCGACCCACTGCCGGTGGTACGCGCCGAACACCGCGAAGTGATCCCGGCCCGACGGGGTGATCGCGCCGGGCGGTACCACGGTGTGCACGTCGTCGTGCACGACGAGCTCACAGGTCAGGGCGTCTTCCAGCGCCTGTTCGCGGCGCCGGGCGTACCGCGAGGAGTCCCCGGCGATGTGCACCCGCGTCGCGGACACCTCGGCCGCCACCCTGCACGCCTCGGCGACCGGGTCGCCCTCCCGGGTCACGAGCCGGCCGCCCCGCTCGCGCAGTGAGCTGTCCAGATCGGACAGCGCCTCGTCGAGGAACCGCGTGCGGCGCGGGGAGAACGCGGTGACGGCCCTGTCCCGCACGAACAGCGGCACGACGTGCTCCGCGCCCCGGACCGCGGCGGCCAGCATCGGGTTGTCGCGCACCCGCAGGTCACGGGTGAACACGGCAACGGTCGTGGTCACTTGCGTGTCGTGAGGGCCGACAGCGCGCACGCCAGGCCCCAACCACCCGCGACCGCGAGGATCTTCTTCTGCTCCGGCCTACCCGCCAGGGCTCGGCTCAGCACCACGGCGTCACCCACGTCCGACGCGACCCGCACCCCGATCGCCAGCCGCATGGCCTTGCGCGACGGCGCCACCGCCATCGCGATGCCCGAGGCGAGATCCCGGGCGGCGAGGGTACGAACGACCGCGTCCAGGTCGTGGTCGCCATGGCGCAACCCGGACGGCTTGAGCAACAGCGCCGGCTTCACGAGCACGGCGACGCCATACGCGGCGGTGGCCACGCCGAGCAGGCGGGACAGCGTGAATCTCATCAGACGACTCCTCAGGTGGGATCCGCCCATCCTCGCCGAAGTCCACCAACCCCGCATCGCCAACCGGACGAGCCCGCGTCGTCAGCCGGCGGGCCTGCATCGTCAGCCGGCGGCCCCGCGTCGTCAACCGCCGAGCCGGCATCGTCACTGTCGAGCCTGCGTCGCCAGCCGTCGAGCCCGCATCATCAACCGTCGAGCCCGCATCATCAGCCGGCGGCCCCGCGTCGTCAACCGCCGAGCCGGCATCGTCACTGTCGAGCCTGCGTCGCCAGCCGTCGAGCCGGCATCGTCACTGTCGAGCCTGCGTCGCCAGCCGTCGGGCCCGCATCGTCAGCCGGGAGCCCGCGTCGTCAACCGGCGATGGGGGCCACCGTCGCCTGCGCCAGCCCGATCAGGTCCGCGGGCGCCACCTCGATCTCCAGCCCACGCCGCCCTGCACTGCAGAAGATCGTCTCGAAGGCGTTCGCCGAGCTGTCGACCACGACTGGCAAACGTTTGCGGTGACCAAGCGGCGAGATACCGCCGGCCACGTACCCGGTCGCGCGCTCGGCCGCGGTCACGTCCGCCATCCTGGCCTTCTTGCCACCCGCCGCCGCGGCCAGCGCCTTCAGGTCGAGGTGCCCGGCAACCGGCACGACACCGACCGTGAGCCGCCCGTCAACCTCCGCCACAAGCGTCTTGAACACCCGCTCGGCAGGCAGCCCGAGCAACTCACTCGCCTCAGTCCCGTAAGAGTCCGAACGAGGGTCATGCGTGTACTCGTGCACCCGATGCGCCACCTTCTGCCTGACCAGCAACGCCGTGGCCGGCGTCCCCTTACCCGCCATGCCCCGAGAACCTAGCCGACACCCCGCGAGTCCCGCGTTCGCACATAGCGAGTCCCGCGTCCGCGCACACCGAACTGCGGTTTCGTGCCGATCTTGGTCGGACCGGGATGCACGAAACCGCAGTTCGGTGTGTCCGAGTGCGGGACTCGCGGTGTTTGAACGCGGGACTCGCGACCTGGGGCTTGGGCGCCGCGCCGACAAGATGGACTGTCTTGACAAGAGATGTTGTCGGTGGGACTGTGTGCGCATGTTCGACGTCGCGGTTATCGAGGATCCGGCGGTCGCCGGGGTGTCGCTTGATCCGATGCGGGCGAAGCTGCTCGCCGCACTGACCGAGCCCGGCTCGGCGGCCACGCTTGCCGCGCGGGTCGGCCTGCCGAGGCAGAAGGTCAACTACCACCTCCGCGCCCTGGAGAAGCACGGCCTCGTCGAGCTGGTCGAGGAGCGTCGCAAAGGCAACATGACCGAGCGGGTGCTGCGGGCCACGGCGTCCTCGTACGTCATCTCGCCCGCCGCGCTCGCCGACGTCGCCCCCGACCCGGCCCGCTCGCCCGACCGCCTGTCCGCGCGCTGGCTCCTCGCCATCGCGGCAAGGCTCGTCCGGGACGTCGGGGCCCTGGTCACCGGGGCCGACAAGGCGAAGAAGCGCGTCGCGACGTTCGCGATGGCCGGCGAGATCCGGTTCGCCAGCGCACGGCACCGGGCCGCCTTCGCCGAGGACCTCGCTGCGGAGGTCGCCACGCTCATCGGTCGCTACCACGACGAGCATGCGCCGGGCGGCCGCACACACCGCCTCGTCGTCGCCATCCACCCGAGCCCCGGCGGGGAGGCGAACGATGGGGCATGAGTTCGAGACCGTCGACGAGCTGCACGTCGACGCCACGCCGGACCAGGTCTGGGACGCCGTCGCGACCGGCCCCGGCATCGACTCCTGGTTCATGGGCCGCAACGACGTCGACCCGGGCCAGACCATCCGCACCGCGTTCGGCGACTACACCCCCGAGCACCCGGTGACCGCCTGGGAACCCGGTCACCGGCTCGCCTACGGCACCGACCGGGTCGCCTACGAGTTCCTCATCGAGGGCCGGGACCGGGGCAGCACCGTCCTACGCATCACCGCGGCGGGCTTCCTGCCCGGCGACGACTGGGCCGACGAGTACGACGCGATGACCAAGGGCCACGCGATGTTCTTCCACACCCTGGCCACCTACCTGGACCACTTCGCCGGCCGCACCGCCACGCCGGTCACCGCGTTCGGCCCGTCGATCACCGACTGGCCGCGCACCAGGGGCAGGCTGATGACCGCCATCGGCCGCGACGGCGACCGGGTGCGGTTCGCGCCCAAGGGACTGCCCGGGATCGACGGCACCGTCTACTTCGAGAACGACGACACCGTCGGCATCCGCACCGACGACGCGCTGTACCGGTTCCTGCGCGGCTTCCGCGGCCCGGTCATGGCGTGCCACCACATCTTCGGCGAGACGACCGGGACCACCGAGACCACCGAACAGGCCTGGCAGGCCTGGCTGAACACAGAGGACCTGACATGAGCACCGTTGTCTCCGCAGACGGCACGAGGATCGCCTACGAGGTCACCGGCGACGGTCCGCCGCTGGTCATCGTCGACGGTGCGATGTGCTACCGCGACTCCGGCCCGTCCCGCCCGCTCGCGGCGGAGCTGGCCGCCGACTTCACCGTGTTCGCCTACGACCGCCGTGGCCGTGGCGACTCGCCTTCGGAGCGGAGCTCGCGGAGCGACCATTCTGATGTCGAGTCGCCGGCCCGCGAGATCGAGGACGTCGAGGCGCTGGTCAAGGAGGCCGGCGGCACGGCGTACGTGTTCGGCGCGTCGTCCGGCGCGGTGCTGGCGCTGGAGGCCGCCGACAAGGGCGTGGGCGCGACGAGACTGGCGATGTACGAGCCGCCGCTGATCGTCGACGGCACCCACGCGCCGGCCCCGGAGGCCGCGCTGGCCGACATGCGGCGGCTGGTGGCGGAGGACCGCCGAGGCGACGCGGTGGCGGCGTTCATGCGGTCGGTCGACGTCCCGGGCGCGATCGTCGCGATGATGAAGCTGTTCCCCGTGTGGAAGAAGCTGAAGGGCGTGGCACACACGCTGCCCAACGACCTCGTGCTGTTGGAAGGCCTGCGGCAGGGCAGGCCGCTGCCGCCCGACCGCTGGACGACCACGACGATGCCGACGCTCGTGGCGGACGGCGGCAGGAGTCCCGAGTACATGCGCAACGGCGCGGCCGCGCTCGCCGTGGTGCTGCCGAACGCCACCCACCGGACGATCCCCGGCCAGACGCACATCGTGAAGGCGAAGGCACTGGCGCCGGTACTGAGGGACTTCTTCCTCGGGTAAGGCACCTCAGCCGCCCCCTTACCCGCGGCGTAAGGCCGGGTCGTAGGTGATCTGCCGATGCCGGGGTGCCCACCTCAGGACGAGTCTTCTCTGTGTCAGCACAGAAGACCGGACGAGGAGAGCAAGATGAACTGGGCACCCGAGATCCTGCAGGCGGAGATGGACTACCGAGTCGAGCGTGCCCTGGGTGACCGGCGCACGACGCCCGAGCAGCGCCGCGCGGCACAGCAGGCACACCCGTCCTGGTGGCGCAGGTACCGCGCCAACCACGCCACCCACCACGACGAGACGGGCGACTCCCGGGCCGCCTGAAGGGCCCTCACGACGTCCGACGTCGCGAGGGGCACGCGTTCTCGTCCGTAACGGGGGAAGGGCCCGCGACCACACCGGTCGCGGGCCCCTCGGTTTCTGTCAGGTGGCCGGTTGGCTCGGGTAGACCGTCGGATCACCCTGTTTGAGCCACACGGTCGGGTGATCGATCGGCAGGAACGACCGGTCGCCGCCGGGCTCGCGCGTGTCCGGCACCGCGTCACCGCTGGGCAGATGCATGATGAAGTTCACCGGCCTGGTGTCGTCGGCGAGCGGGATCTCGTAGACCGCCCAACCGTTCTCCACCCGCGCCAGCGGCCACGGCTTGTCCCACGCGACCTGCGCGAGCACCGCGGGGTCGACCGCGTCGCCCCACAGGTGCAGGCCCCACTGCCCGTAGTCACCCGCCGGCCGGAAGTACCTCAGCTCGGTGACCTCGAGCGGGGGACCGGCGTACCGGACGGTCCTCACCTCGGACCGCGCCCCACCGAGCGAGGCCCGGTACGCGACCGTGGTCCCCGGCGCCAGGTTCAACGCGCCGAGGTCGTCGAACACCGTGTACGCGGGCGAGGTGTCGTCGCGGCCGATGAACGTCCACGGCCCGCCGCCCACACTCCGCTCGAACGACACGACGTTCGACGACTTCTCCGGGTCGGCGGTGGCCCGTACCTCGACCGTCCCACGGATGCCGCCACCCTCGGCGGGCGCCTCGATCGTCAGGCGGGGCTGGGGCACCCGGCCGCGGACCGTGTTGCTCGACCGCGTGTGGTTCCCGTTGTCCAGCACCACCGCGCGGTACTCGACCGGCGTGCCAGGAGCCAGGGTGGACACGTCGTGGAACACCCGGTACGGCGCGTTGTCGTCCGTGCCGATGGACTGCCACCGCCCGTTCACCCTGGCCTCGAAGGAAACCTCGTACAGCGAGGAACCGGCGACGGACGCGTCGACCTCGACCCGCCCCTGCTGCGTGGGCACCGGCGCGGCGAGGGAGATCGCCGGTGCGCTGGGTGACCGCGGGATCCGCCCGTCGAGTGCGTAGACCACAGTGGACAGTGCCGGCACGGTGACGGTCAGCCTCCCGCCCCGCCCGGAGGTCAGCCGGCCCGGCCCGGCACCGTAAACCCTGCCGTAGGAACGGTTGCTGGTGTAGGTGGGCACCGAGGCGGTCGCCGACGCCTCGCTGTTGTTGAGCGCCACCACATACTCGCGCTGTTGCGACCGGTCGATCCGCGAGAACGCGTACACGCCTGCGGACGGCGACGAGAGCCGGCTCTGCTGCACGCCGTCCCGCAGGGCCGGATGCCGCTCTGTCACCGACGCGAGCGAGGAAATGGCCTGGTAGAGCGGATGCCGCGGGTTGAAGTTCGCGACCGCGTGGGTCGAGCCGGTGCCGAGCAGGTCGTCGTCCAGGTACTCCGGCACCCGCGAGGCGAAGAGCGTCTGCCGCGCGTCCTGGTCACCGCCCGGCCCGGTGAACCCCTGCTCGTCGCCGTAGTAGATGACGGGGTTGCCGCGCGAGAAGTACATGAGCTCGTGCCCGAGCCGGTCCCGCCGCACCCACTCGGCGTCCCCGGCCCCGGGGTTGTCCGCGACGACGAACCCGCCGAACCGGCCCATGTCGTGGTTGCCGAGGAACGTCGGTAGCTCGTAGACGTTCGAGTCGGCGTCGGTGTACCAGTCGTCGTCGGCGAAGAAGGACGCCAGCGCGTCGGTGGGTCCCCCGCCGGAGGCGAACTGGCGCGCCGCGGCCTGGAACGGGAAGTCGAGGACGGACTGCATCCCGTCGGTGGTCGTGAAGTGCGAGGTGTAACTCCTGGTGGTGTCGAAGACCTCGCCGAACATGAAGAAGTCGCGCTTGCCGTGCGCGGCGGCGAACTTGAGGATGCGCGGGCCGAACTGCCGCCAGAACTCGTCGTCGACGTGCTTCATGGTGTCGATCCGGAAGCCGTCGATGCCGAAGTCGGCGATCCACTTCTCGTAGATGTCGACCATCCCGTCGACGACGCGGGGGTTCTCGGTGAACAGGTCGTCGAGCCCGAAGAAGTCGCCGTACTGGGAGTCCTCGCCGGTGAAGGTCGTGTCGCCGCGGTTGTGGTAGAGCGTGACGTCGTTGAGCCAGGCCGGAACCTTGAGGTTCTGCTCCGCCGGGTCGAGGACGGGGGTGTACGGGAAGGAGGTGGCGGGGTCGAGCGCCGGGAAGGACCTGCCGCCGGCGTAGTCGCGATCGTCGAAGACCCGCCCGTTGGACCGGTAGGGAGAGACGTCCTTGGTGACGTAGGGCCGCCGCGCCCCCTGGGTGTAACCGATGACGTCGGCGGTGTGGTTGGTGATGATGTCGAAGTAGACCTTCATCCCACGACGGTGCGCGTCCTTGACCAGTGCCGCGAGGTCGTCGTTGGTCCCGAGGTGCGGGTCGATCTGGGTGAAGTCCGTGATCCAGTAGCCGTGGTAGCCGGCGGAGGGCCCGTCCTCGAGCTGCACGGCCTTGTTCTTGAAACTGGGCGTGAGCCAGATGGACGTGGTCCCGAGTCCCTGGACGTAGTCGAGGCGGTTGCGCAGCCCCTTGAGGTCCCCGCCGTTGTAGAACCCCTTCCTGGTGGGATCGAACCCGGAGACGAGCGGGTCGTCGGGCAGCCCACCCCGGTCGTTTGCCGTGTCCCCGTTCTCGAACCGGTCGGCCATCACGAAGTAGAAGTTCTCGTCGGTGACCGGTCCCCGCAGGGAATGGCGGGCCTGCGGTCCCCGGTCCGCACCGGCCGGCACGGCGGCCATCCCGGCGGCGACGAACGAAGCCAACAACACGACCGCAAGACGACGGACTGACATCAGCGGGCCCTCCATTGGGTGCGCAACCAGCGCGCAGACGATAACCGCGCCCAGGCACGGCCTGACAGCGCCAACCAGACGAAATGTCAGTGCTCCCCGGTAGCGTTGAAACCGGGGGACCCCCTGGCGGACGAAAGTCCCATTCGTGCAAGCTTCACCCGATCGTGTCCGGCGGTTACTCGATCGTGGTCGGTGGGTTGTTTCGGTACTCCTCCGCGTCGAGCACCGCCTGGAGCCGCAGCAGGACCGCGTCGCTGATGATGTGCTCGTCACGCAACCGCACCACGGCCGCCCGCTTCACCGGCAACAGGGCGTCCCGCAGCGAGTCCATCTCCACCCGCTCATCCGGCTCGTCCGCATCCGCGGCCGTCTCGCCCGACAACCGCGACAGTTTCGCCTGGTAGTCCGCCGCCAGCCGGTCCGCCGCCACCGCCGACACCCCCAACCGCGCGGCCACCTCCGGCAGCGCCAGCAACCCCGCCTCCACCGACCGCCGCGTCGCGAGGGCGTACTCCTCCTCCAACCGCTGGTCCGCCGGCAGCCGCGCCCACCGCAGCACCGCCGGCAGCGTCAACCCCTGCACGACCAGCGTCACCAGGATCACCCCGAACGTCACGATGATCAGCTCGTTGCGGTGCGAGACCGAGGCGGGCACGGCCAACGCCGCCGCCAGCGACACCGCGCCGCGAAACCCCGACCACGCGATCGGCAGCCGCGCCCGCGCCCCCACCCGCCGCGCCCGCTGCGCCGGCCGCCGGTCGAGCGCCCGAATCACGTACGGCGTCGTGTAACTCCAGACCAGCCGCGTCACGATCACCGTCCCCGCCACGGCCAGCGCCATCCACACCGCGTGCGACAGCGCCCCGCCCACATCCCGGATCGCGCCGTTCAGCTGCAGCCCCACCAGCACGAACAGCGCGCCGTTCAGCAGGAACGTCGTGACCTGCCAGAACCCGTACGTCTGCAGCCGCGTCCGCGCCGTGATCACCCGCGGCCCGTACTGGCTCAGCGTCAGCCCCGCGACCACCACCGCGAGCACCCCCGACGCGTGGATCTCCTCCGCCAGTAGGAACGCCAGGAACGGCGTCAGCACGCTCAGCCCCGACTCCGCCACCGTCACCCCCTGCATCAGCCGGTGCGCCGCCCGCCGCATCCACGCGACCGCCAGCCCGACCGCCGCGCCGCCCAGGTACGACAGCGCGAAGTCGCCCAGCGGCCCGTACCACGTCAGCTCCCGCTCCCCGGTCGCGACGGCCACCGCGATCGCGAACACCACCAGCGCTGTCCCGTCGTTGACCAGGCTCTCCGCGCGCAGGATCGTCAGCTGCCGGTGCGCGAGCCGCCCGGCCACCGCCGCCACCGCCGTCGCGTCGGTCGGCGCCACCACCGCGCCGAGCACGAACGCGACCGGCCACGGCAGCCCCATCGCGTGCCCGACCCAGGCCACTGTCAGCACCGTGCACAGCACCAGCACCACCGACGCCAGCACCACGACCCGCAGGTTGGCGCGGATGTCGCTCAGCGACGTGGTCAACGCCTCCCAGTACAGCAGCGCCGGCAGGAACAGCAGGATGACCACCTCGGGGGCGAGATGGAAGTCCCGCAGCGCCGGCGTGAGGCTCAGCAGCACGCCCGCGACCAGCAGCACGATGGGCAGCGGCAGCCCGGCCCGCCTGGCGAGAGCCGTCGCGACGAGGATCGCGGCGACGACGAGCACGAGGAACACGAGGCCATGTGAGTCGTACACGGGCACAACCGTAAACGGGAAGAAACCACCGCCCGGCGAGGTTACTTGACTGCGTGACCCCGCTTTCCGTGCTCGAACTCGCCCCGGCCGCCCGCGACGCCACCGCCACCGACGCGTTGCGCAACACCACGGAGCTGGCCAGACGGGTCGAGGCCCTGGGCTATCGCCGCATCTGGGTCGCCGAGCACCACAACATGCCCTCCATCGCCAGCTCGTCACCGGCCGTGCTCATCGCGCACCTCGCGGCGTCGACGTCCACCATCCGGGTGGGCTCCGGCGGTGTGATGCTGCCCAACCACGCGCCACTGGTCGTGGCCGAGCAGTTCGGCACGCTCGAGGCCCTCCACCCGGACCGCATCGACCTGGGCATCGGCCGCGCGCCAGGCACCGACCAGCGGACGGCCCTCGCGCTGCGCCGCACGATGGCCGGCCTGTCCGCGGAGAACTTCCCGCAGGAGCTGGGCGACCTCATCGGCTACTTCCAGGGCGACGACGACCTCATCCAGGCGGTGCCGGGCAAGGGCAACGAGCCGGCCATCTGGCTGCTCGGCTCCAGCGGCTTCTCCGCTCAGCTCGCCGGCATGCTGGGCCTGCCGTTCTCGTTCGCGCACCACTTCAGCTCCACCAACACCGTGCCGGCGCTGCAGCTGTACCGGGAGAGCTTCCAGCCGTCGCGCTGGCTGTCCGAGCCGTACGCGAAGGTCGCCGTGAACGTGATCTGCGCGGACACCGACGAGCGGGCGCACTGGCTGGCCGGGCCGTCCGCGCTGGCGTTCCTCAAGCTGCGGACGGGCAAGCCCGAGGCGCTCGTGCCGCCGGAGGAGGCCGCCGAGTACCCGTACAACGAGGTCGAGAAGGTGTTCGTCGAGGACCGGTGGCGTGACCAGGCCGTCGGGTCGCCGGAGACCGTCGAGCGGCAGCTCAAGAACCTGCTGTCCCGCACGGGCGCGAACGAGCTGATGCTCACGACCATGGTCTACGACCTGGAAGACCGTGCCCACTCGTTCGAGCTTGTCGCGGAGAAGGTCGCGCCGGCCCTGTAACTTCACCGCGTGACGCTGCTCCTGTCGCTGGCTGTCCTCGCCCTGCTCGACAGCACCAGCATCGGCACCCTGTTCGTGCCGGTCCTGCTGCTGTTACGGCCTGGGCGACTGAGCGCGGCGCCACTCGTCGGCTACCTCGCCACGATCGCGGTGTTCTACCTCGCGCTCGGCGCGGGCCCGCTGTTGGAGGGCGTCGCGTCGTCCCTCGGCGAGACGGGGTACTGGCTCGAGCTGGCCGCCGGCGTCCTGCTGTTCGGGCTCAGCTTCCGGCTCGACCCGAAGCGGCGTCCCGACGACAGCCAGCAGCAGGGCAGGAAATGGACGGAACGCGTCCACAAGGCGGCCTCGTCGCCGCGTTCGCTCGTGGTGCTGGCGTTGACGGCGGGCCTGCTGGAGGCCGCGACCATGTTCCCGTACCTCGGCGCCATCGCCCTGCTGGCCGGCACCGGGTACAGCCTGGCGACCACCGCCGCGGTGCTGGCCGGGTACTGCCTGGTCATGGTCCTGCCCGCACTCGCCCTGCTCGTCCTGCGGCGCACGCTCTCCGACCGGGTGACACCGTTGCTCACCAGGGTGAACGGCTGGTTCGCCAAGCACGCCGTCGGCGCGACGGGCTGGATCCTGGGAATCGTGGGGTTCTTCCTCGCCGCCGACGCCGTGACGCAACTGGGGTTGCTGAACTTCGACTGAAAGACGGTGGCCGCCTGAGGGGCGGCTCAGGCGGCCAAGGAATGCAGGCCGGCGGTGGCTCCGACAAACGTGGATGAGGATGGTCACCCACGGCTCGGATTGTCTGGCGCCACCGCCGTCCCGGCTCCCCGACCCGCAGCCGAAGTTGCCGCGGTCAGGTCTTTCGTACAGGGGAACACCCGGCGCACTGCAAGGTGCGTAGCCCGCCGACCTTCAGGTGTGTCGTCTCGACCTGCGATTATGTTGAGATCTGTTCACTCGTTTGGCCTAACGTGGCCGGGGGAACACGGAACGTCGCCGATCGGGCACACTTGAGATCCGCAGGGGCGTCGAGGCGTGGAGAAACGATGGCTGACGAAGGCCTGCCATATCGGCACGGCATACACGAGGCCATGGGCGTGCTGTCCGGTCAGTGGGTGACCGCTGTCCTGGCGTCGCTCACCGCCCGCCCCATGACCTACTCAAAGTTGCTCGAACACATCAACAACACCGAAGAGCGACTCGGATGGGTGACCCACGAGAGACCACTGAGACAGAAGGTGCTCACCGACACGTTGCACCGCATGCAACGCGACGGCCTGGTCGTCAAGATCGAACGCCCGAGCCGCTTCGGCTCGACCTGGTACCAGCTCACCCCGATGGGCCGCTCGCTGCTGCGGGCCCTCCTCCCACTCGCGAAGTGGGCGGAGGACAACCGCGGCACCCTGTCCGAGGCCCGTGCCGCCTACCTGGCGGCACAGTCCGAGCGTTAGCTATCGGCCGTTCAGGTCGCTGATCGCCGCCACGATCGTCTGCACCTGGTTGCGGCCCGAGTCCTTGGCCACGAACAACGCGTCGTCCGCCGCCAGTAGCACGTCCTGCAGCTCCGGCCCGAACTCCGGGTACAGCGCGATGCCGATGGACACGGTCAGTCCCTCGACGACCGCGTTCTCCGCGGTCACCCGCAGGTCCCGCACCTGGCCCCGGATCCGCTCCGCGATCGAGCGCAGCGTGTCCTTCGTCACTTCCGGGCACAGGACGACGAACTCCTCACCACCCCAGCGTCCGACCACGTCGTAGCGGCGCGCGGAGGTCATCAGCACGTCGGCGACCGCCTGGAGCACGCGATCGCCGACCAGATGGCCGTGGAGGTCGTTCACCTGTTTGAAGTGGTCGAGGTCGATCATCAGCACGCCGACCTTCGTGCCGTCACGTGCCGCCCGCTGGATCTCCGCGCTCGCGAGGTTCGTCCAGGCGGTCGCGTTGGTGAGCCCGGTCTTCTGGTCGGTCGACGCGGCCTCCTCCAGCTGCCGCATCAGCACGCTGTTGTGCAGCACGAGCAGCGCCGGCACGATCATGACCGCCCATGCGGGGCTGAAGCTGAGCAGCAGCGCGGTGATAGCGCCGAGCCCGAGCGTGCCGTACTCGAGCGCGGACTCCTTGAACGTGCCGAGCGCGCGGCGGGTGTCCCACTCGCGCTCGTGGAGGGTGATCGCGCACGCGACCAGGCCGGAGTTCGTCGCCGAGTAGGCGACCAACGCGACCGCGATCGCGAGCACCGCGCCCGGCGTCCGCCAGTCGGCGACGTCGGCCGGGGCGAGCAGGTGCCGGATCGTCCACGCGACGAACGCCGCGAGGGTGACCGTCGACGCGGTGAACACCAGCCGGTACGGGTGCACGCTGCGTACCCGGTACCAGCTGCGCCAGAACAGGTGCACGTAGAGCGCCACGATCACGATCGGGGTGAGCGTCGGTGGCAGCACGAGTGACGCCGAGAACGTCCACACCGAGGTCAGGTTGACGTGCGGGGTGTCGGTGAACCGCCGTCGCACTCGTTCGACGTGCCGGGTCGCCTCGCCCATCGCGACGCCGAGGCCGATGATGACGCCCAGCGTCACGAGGGTGTCGCCGTCGACGGTGCTCGCGGAGGCCAGTAGTGCGGTCAACGCGACAGCGGCGAACTCCACGAACAGGATGAATACGAGCACCCGTCGCGACTCGCCCCATAGCGCCCAGCGACGAGGTGCCCTGGACCGCTCAGAGGTCGACAGGGATGCTGGTTGGGCCGATTGGGCGAAAATGACCTGGTCAGCGCCCCCGTTGCCGTGCTCGGCGGCAGTCCCCTCGGGAGGAGGTGCCTCAGATGATGAACCGCGACTGGTGAGCCCCTCCTCCTGGCCCGCGGCCGTTACGTGATCCGCGTTGGCCAGGCCCGCACCGTCAACGTCGTGCTTGGCAGTCCCTGCTTGAGGAGGTGCCTGTGATGATGAACCGTGACTGGTGACATCACCCTTATCGTCGGTCTCGCGCCCGGCCGCCTGGGCGGACCGCCCCTGCCGGGTCCGGGCGCGAAGCCACGACGAACTGAACATCCCGGTGAACACCACGCCGGCAACACCTCCGGTTGCGACCGCGAGGACAGGATCGGCCGCGTCGGCGATCCCCGACGCGGCACCCCGACGGAGGTCGGGCACGCCGAGCACGAATGCCGCCTGCGCGAGAATCAAGTATGCCGTGGCGCGGGCCCCGGAGGTCATCCAGAGCAACACGACCACGACGAGTGCCGGGTGGAGGCAGACAACGAGCGGCGCCCCAACCGCGACCAGGTTGGTGTGTGACCGCGGTCCACCCGACGGAGCCGGCGTCGAAGAGGATGGCGAGCCCGACCCCAGCAAACCCGTCACCGGCGACGGAGGGCGGGTTCCCGGCCCGGGGCGCGCGAGACTCACGCACCGCGAGTACGTCGCGAAACCCCACCTGCCGCATTCATGCCGCCCTTGCCTCCGACGTGGGACAGGCCGTACGCCGAACGCGCACGACCCACCACCACCGACACTAGATCGAACTCAGAGCGAGAACGCGGTCACGCTGGTTGTCTACCCAAATGGCCGATCGGGGTGACGAAGGGTGACCCCAGACGAAACCTTGTCAGCGGTTGTCAGGTTTGGGCGGCACGGTAGAAGCCATGGATGACCTCAAGGGCAAGGTGGCGTTGGTGGCGGGCGCGTCAAGGGCGGCGGGGAGGGCCATAGCGGTGGAGCTGGGCCGCCGAGGCGCGACGGTGTACGCGACGGGGCGGACCACGAGAGCGGAACGCTCGGAAATGAACCGCCCGGAAACAATAGAGGAGACGGCGGACCTGGTAACGGCGGCGGGCGGGCAGGGAATAGCGGTCCGAGTAGACCACCTGGACCCACCCCAGGTGAAGTCCCTGGTCGAGAGAATAGACGAAGAACAAGGCCGCCTGGATGTTCTGGTAAACGACATCTGGGGCGGCGACGTGTACTTGACGTTCGGAAAGAAAATGTGGGAACACTCCCTGGAGGGCGGCCTGCGAATGCTGAGGCTGGGAGTGGAAACCCACGCGATCACCAGCCATTACGCACTACCGCTGTTGATCCGCAACCCGGGCGGTCTGGTAGTGGAGATGACCGACGGCACAGCCGAGCACAACGCCCGGTACCGAGCCGATGCGGGCTTCTTCTACGACCTGGTGAAGACCTCCGTCCAGCGAATGGCACTGGGCCATTCCGAAGAGCTGAAGCCGTACGGTTGCACCGCGGTAGCACTGACCCCGGGCTGGCTCCGCTCGGAGGCAATGCTGGAAGCCTTCGGTGTAACAGAGGAAAACTGGCGGGAGGCAACGTCCAGGGTGCCCCATTTCGTGATCTCCGAGTCTCCGACATTCGTGGGCCGAGCCGCGTCCGCGTTGGCGGCGGACCCAGATGTGTCGAGATGGAACGGCCAGTCCCTGTCATCAGGCCAACTGGCAAAGATATACGACTTCACCGACGAGGACGGCAGCCGCCCAGACGCCTGGCGCTACATCGAAGAGGTGGAGAGCAAGGGCAAACCAGCCGACGCAACCGGCTACCGCTGACCCCCAGGTCACGCAGGGCACTGCTTACCCAACCACCCGGCAGTCCCGCTCGCGTTCTCATGCCGCAGTTCCACTCAACTTCGCATGCCGCAGTTCCCTCGGCTTCTCATGCCACAGTTTCGCTCGACTTCGCATGCCGCAGTTCCCTCGGCTTCTCATGCCGCGGCCCACGGCGTTCTAGCCGCCCGGGGCCCGGCGCCGCTTGCGCCATGAGGTGCCGCAACCTCGCCCGCCCCGGCTTTGCGCGATTCCTATGTCGTGGCCGACGGGGTGTCGAGCCCACGTATCAGGTGTTGTGGGCTCTTTCGTGCCAGGGGTCGCAACCTCGCCCGCCCTGGCTTTTGCGCGATTCCTATGTCGTGGCCGACGGCGTGCCAGCCCACGCGTCAGGCGTTGCGTGCGCGTTCGTGCCAGCTGCCGTGTCCCGCGCTCCCAGCCGATCAGTGGGCGAGGTCACTCCACGTGACCGTCACGCAGGCCCCATCGGAGCGTCTCTCCGTTGCCGGTCCTCGACCGGTGTGTTGCGAGCCGCGATCGCCAACCCCAGCTCGGCGAGCGCGGTTCGCAACGCCTCCGGGGCCACCACCTCGACGCCGACCCCCAGCGACAGCAGTTGGGTGGCCGCCACCGGAAGGCTCTCCACCTCCAGCGACACCTCCCGCCACCCGTCCCCGTCCGGGGGTCCCGCAGTGGCGACGGCCATCGCCGCCGCGTCAGGATCGGTCACGCTCCGTAGCAACTTCAATGCCTGCCGGCTCAACCGCAGCCGCACCGTCTCTCGCAACAGCGACTGCTCGAACCGTGCCGAAGCCTCGTCCCACCAGGCCGGCAACACGAAATCCGCCGGTCTGTCAAAGGAATCGGCCAACACCTCGGCTGACACGACCCGGGCCACGCGGTACGTCCGGATGTCGTCGCCGACCCGCCCGACCAGGTACCAGACCCCCGCCTTCACCACCAGCCCCAACGGATCCAGCTCCCGCGTCACCACCGTCGACCCACGCTGGTACTCCATCCGCAGCCGCCGAGACCCCGCCACAGCCTCGGCGACGACCGTCAACTGCGACGCCGACTCCGCCTGCTGGAACCACCCAGGCGCGTCGAGGTGGAACAGCGAAGCGACCCGCGACGCGTACTCCCGCAGTTCCGCCGGCAGCCCAGCCAGCACCTTCGCATGCGCGGCCGACAACGCCGACCCCAATCCCACGTCCGCCAGCAGCGACGGCATCGCGAAGATCGCCGCGGCTTCCCGACCGGTCAACCCGTCCAGCCGCGAACGCCACCCGTCGAGCAGCCGGATGCCACCGGCCCGCCCCTGCTCGGTCCACAGTGGCACACCGGCGGCGAGCAACGCCTCGACGTCCCGGTACACGGTCCGCTCGGACACCTCGAGTGCCGCCGCCAACTCGGCGGCGGTCGCCCGCTTCCGCTGCTGCAACAGGAACAGCAACGCCACCAGCCGCTCAGCCCGCACCCGTCGATTGTGCCCCAGCCGTCACCGGGTATTGCACACGGACATACCGCCACGGCCGCCGTTCACAGGAAAGTCCACAGTGGACATTACGGCGCGGTGCCTTCTTCCAAAGGTCTCGGTCCCTGCTGCTGCCCGGTCTAGGTCGGAGGCAATTGGCCTACCCGTGTGGATGGTCGTCACCGAACCTGGGCGTCCGAACTCCGCCGAGGAGCCGGCTACTTCTCGGCAGCGGGCAACGGCCAGAACATCGTCACCGTGGTGCCACCGGCAGTCGGTGTGATCGTCGAGGTGTTCGTAAGCCCCTGGATGAGCGACAGGCCGCGTCCCCGCAGCCCACCACTCAGCTGTGGTGGCTTCCACTGCCCGTAGTCGGTCACGGTGACGACGACGCGCGACTGCGCGCCGTCCAGCCGCGCCTTGAGATCCAGCAGGCCTTGTGTCTGGTCGTGGTATGCGTGTTCAACGGAGTTCGCCATCGCCTCGTAGCTCGCGAGCACGAGCGCCTCGGTGTCCTCCTCCGGCAACCCGATCCGCGTGGCCCACTCGGCGAGCGCATGCCGCAAGCCGGCGAGCCGGCTGGGCACAGCAGGAACCCTGAAGTGCAGGTCCCCCTCCGGGACGCTGTCCAGGTCCTGCTGCCCCAGGTTCACGGCCGAAGCTCCCAACTTTCAGCCCCCGGTCACCACTCGCACGACCGGCTTGGTCATTCAGTCGGCGGCCAGTGCCTCATCGCGAGTGTGGTAGATCGAGATCTCTTCTGTCATCCCGGTCAGTTCCATCGGCCGGAACGTGGCACTACCAGTGGCGACGATCCGGAACCGGAGGTTGCCCTGGGCCTGCTGATGGCAGCCGATCAGGACCGCCATGCCGGCGGACGCGAGGAAGTCGACGTCACTCAGGTCGACGACCAGTGTCTCGGGCCGCTGTTCCATGGCGGCATTGATGGACTCCCCGAGCTGGGGAGCCGTGGCCAGGTCGATCTCCCCAGCCACGTTCAGCACGACGGCAGCGCCGTGCGGTTCCACCAGAACGGACAGTCCCGGCGAGGCGGGCTGGACAGGACCAGCGTCTTGGAACGGCTCTGAACTCACCACACCATCATCCCGTATGTCGCAAGCCGATGTGTCGACCCCATGCGGGTCGCACAGACCACCCATGCGGAGCAGATGCCCCGTGAGTCCACTGGGGACCTCCTCAGCAAGTCACCATGCAGCGTCGCCGGACACACCACCCGGCGAGATTCGGGGAATAACCCCCCTAATCACGTTCAAACCTCCCGATCCAAAGTTCCTTCTCGAAAAGTGTGCTCCTCGACACACCCTTCGGGTCGCAGCGACACTCCCTTAGCTATCAGTGACATCTCAGTGACCTTCAGCCACCTACTCCAGGCCATGGTCAGCCGCATCCGCCGCATCCGCCGTCGTGCGCTGCCGTTGACCCGCCAAAGGTCGTGCCTGGCAGGCCGCAGGGCCGCACGTCGACCGACACCGCGCCAGCGCGGACGTCGCACTGTCAAGCCGCCGAGGCGCACGGGGGAAGAGGCATCCGCTCCTCCGCAGCCGCGTGCCGCAGGGAGTTCGGCTGCATGCGCTCGCCGACGAGCCGCCACGGAACCCCCAGAGCCCTCGGACCCCCAGAGCCCTCGGACCCGCGGAACCCGCGGAACCGTCGACCCACGGGACTTCACCAGGATGTTGAACCCAGCGACAGAACGCACGCGCCCTCCATCGTCGCGAGCGCCCGGAACACCGCGACGATCGCAGGCGGAACCGTCAGCCGGAACTCCGCCACGACCCGGGAACAGATAGGTGAAGGTGCCGAGGCGCTGCGCCTGCGAGACGAGCTTGGCCATCAACGCGACCGCGCCCGCTCCAACCGCTGTTCGTCGATCTAGTCCGGCCGGTCCACGATCTTCAGCAATCCGTCCCACAGCCCGGCCGGCGAACCCGGTCGACGGCCGCGAGCACGTTCCGCAGCCCTCCACGCAACTCGGCGTCCACCCTGCCCACCGACCCGAAGCCCAGAAACCGAGCCGAAGTCCAGAAGACTGAGCTGACCGTCGGCGAGCAGCAACACGTTCCCCGGACGCGGATCGGCGTGGAACACGCCCTGCAGCAGCACTTGCGGCAATACAGAGTCCAGCAACGCCCGCGCGAGCACCCCGCCGCTCGCCCACCACGGTGCCGATGGCCGTCCGTACGGGCTTGCCGCCGAGCCGGCACATCACCAGAACCCGTTCGCCCGACAGCTTCATATGGACAGGCGGCAACAGATCCGACCTCGTCTACAAGACCAGCGCGCGAAGGTGGCTAGCCGTTTGCCTTGGTCATCAGGCGCACCACCTCCTCTGCCGCTCGTGTCGCACTCGCCGGGTTCTGTCCCGTGACCAGGCGCTCGGATACCGACACCTGACACTCGAAGTTCGGCGCGGCCACGTGCTTGGCGCCGCGGTCCTCCAGCGCGGTCTGTAGTCGGAACGGCACCACATCGCCCAGGTGAACCGCGTCCTCCTCGGCGTTCGTGAAGGCCGAGACCTCCTTGCCCTCGACCAGGTACGAGCCGTTCGACAAGGTCAGGTTGACCAGCGCGGATAAGCCATGGCACACGGCCGCGACCACGCCGTCCGCCTCGTAGATGTCGCGACCCAGGCGCGCGAGATCGGCGTCGTTCGGAAAGTCCCACATGGTGCCGTGACCACCGACGTAGAAGATCCCGTCGTAGCCGACGGCGTCGACGTCGGCGGCTCGTCGCGTCGCCGCGAGGTCGGGGAGATGCGCGAACTCATGTTGCGTCGGATCCTTCCCGTCGAAGCCATCCATGGGTGGTCGTCCGCCGCGGACACTCACCAGGTCGACGGCGAAGCCCGCGTCGCGAAAGACGCGCCAGGGATGCGCGGCCTCCGGCACGTGGAAACCGGTCGGGCGACCGCCGCCCAGGTCATCGTGGCTGGTCAGGGCCAGCAGAATTGCTTTCATGAGGACAGGTTGCCATGAAGGAGGTATCTGTCGCCAATAGGACGTGTGTGGCTTACTATCAGTTTCCTGATGACTTCACTCGACCTGCTCAGAACCTTCCTGGCCGTGCACCGCGCCGGCTCCGTGACGGCCGCGGCGCAACTCCTCGGCCTGTCGCAGCCCGCCGTCACCGCCCAGCTGAAGGCCCTGGAGAAGACCGTCAAGAAACCGCTGTTCCACCGGCACGCACGTGGTGTCACGACCACCGCGGCGGGGGAGGACCTCGCCCGCAGGCTCGCCGGCCCGCTCGACGACCTGGTCGCCGCCGTCGGCGACTTCGTGGGCGGCAAGGTCGCGCTGCACGTCGGTGGCCCCGCCGAGTTCATGAGCCTGAAGGTGGTGCCGGCTCTGGTCGAACTGCCGGACACCGCGCTGCGAGCCACCTTCGGCGCGCCGGAGGACCTGCTCGACGAGTTGGCCAAGGGCGGGCTGGACCTGGTGATCTCCTCGGTACGTCCACGTGGTCGCGGCATCGTCTTCGCGCCGCTGCACGTCGAGGAACTCACCATCGTCGCGGCGGAGCGCTGGTACTACCCGGACACGTCCGGCGTACTCGGCGACGCTCCCTGGGTGGCGTACGCCGAGGACCTTCCGCTCATTCGCCGCTACTGGCAGACCGTGTACAAGACGCCGCCGCCCGGCAACGCGGTCGTCGTGGTGCCCGACCTGCGGGCCGTGCTGACCGCGACCCTCGCCGGCGCAGGCGTGACCGTGTTGCCGAGATACCTGTGCGAGAACGAGCTCGCGACGGGTGAGCTGCGCGAGGTGATCATTCGGGGTGAGCTGCCGACCAACACCATCTATCTCGCGGTCCGCACCGGCGCGTTCGCCGAACCGCACATCGTGCGTGCCCGGGACCTGCTCATGGCACGCGCGGCCGACTGGTGACCGTAAACTGCCCTGACGTGCCAAATCCCACCGCGGCCGAGTTGGCCGCCGCACACGCGAAGACCCTGCCGGACGTGGTCGCGCCTGGCCTTTCCGTGTTGTTCTGCGGTATCAACCCCGGCCTCTACTCCGCGGCGACCGGACATCACTTCGCCCGTCCTGGCAACAGGTTCTGGCCCGCCCTGCATCAGTCCGGGTTCACTCCGCGTCAGCTTCATCCGTCGGAACAGGACGAACTGCTGACCTACGGGCTTGGCGTGACGAACATCGTCCCTCGCGCCACCGCCCGCGCCGACGAGCTGACGCGTGACGAACTACGGGCAGGCGCGGAGACGTTGACGGCGTTGGTGGCCAGATACCTGCCGGGGACCGTCGCCGTGGTCGGCATCTCCGCCTACCGCACCGCTTTCGATCGTCCAAAGGCGAAGATGGGTGAACAGGACGAGCGGATCGCCGACTCGCGACTGTGGGTGCTGCCCAATCCGAGCGGACTCAACGCGCACTACCAGGCGCCCGACCTGGCTGCCGCCTTCCGTGAGCTGCGCGTCGCGACGGAGTGACCCGCACGACGACGAGGAACGTCATCGCGTTGGGGTACCTGGTAGTTGGTCGGGTGTGAGTGTGCAGGTTTGCAACAGCTCCTGGTCTTGGGCGAGCCAACGCTTGGCGTCCTGGGTTGTCATCCCGGACAGGGTTCCGGCTGGTGTTCCGGTCGACAGGTAGTCGCCGATGTTCGCCGCTGACATCCGGCCCGGCCTATCTATGCCCGACGGACTCCAAGCCATGACCGAAGCACTCGCCGTGCTCGCGCCACCGGCGGTGGTCGCGGCCCCGATCGCGGTCGGCGGCGACCGAGCCATGGGCGTCAGGCCGACCAGGCGCCACCTGTCGGCCGTGCCGACCGATCGCTGACGGCCTTCTTCGCCCGGCGGGCCTTCGCCGAGGCGGCGGCCATGCGCCGGAAATGCGCCTTACGGGCGGACTCGGCACGCTGCCGCCGCACCTCGGGCGCCAGCAGCCCGTCCGGGTCGACCTGCTTCTCGAACCGGTCCGCGGCGGCCTTGCGGGCGGCAGCCGTACGGGCCGTGCGGTTGGACTCGTTGGCCCACTGGGTGTGGGCGGCGATCTGGGCGCGGAGGGTGCGCTGCTCCGGCGTCATGTTCTTTGCGGCGGCCATACCGCTAGCGCAGCGCACCCATGTCACCGGCGTTAGAGCCGGTCGCCGAGCGCGAGCTTCCGGTGGGCGTGGTGCGCCCGCTCGTCGGCCGCCGACGCGCCGTACCGGTGCAGCATCTGGGACGACTTCCACCCCATGATCCGCATCAGGGCGGTGGGGTCGCCGCCCTCCTTCAGCCCCATGTGCGCGAGCGTGTGTCGCCACTGGTGCACGTGCGTCCCCAGCGAGCTGGAGCGGCGGGCGAGCATGAGCCGGATCGCGTTGCCGTCCGGCTGGATCGGCCCCCGGTTGCGGTCCGACAGCCACAGCTTTGCGTGCCCGGCGTGCTTCCCTTCGCCCGCACGCGCATGTAGCGGGCGAGCGCCTGCGCGGTCTTCGCGCCGAACGGGATCGCCCGACCGCGGCGGCCCTTGCCGACCACGTTGATCACCGACAGGTCGAAGTCGACGTCGTCGACGTTGAGCGCGGCGAGCTCGCCGAGTCGGCACCCGGTGTCAAGCAGCAGCCGGATGATCGCGGCGTCGCGGCGGGAGATCATGTCGCGGCCCTGGCAGGTGCCGAGCAGGCTGCCGGTGAGGTCGTCGCGGACGATCGGCACGGGCTGCTCGGGCACGATGGGGGCGGTGGTCTTGTCCATCGGGTTGATGTCGATCTCGTCCTCGCGGACCAGCCACCCGAAGAACGTGCGCAGGCTGCGGTACTGAGTGTGGGCGTTGCCCGCGCTGGTGCGTTCGATCACGTCGCCGATGAGCCGCGGATGTTGTCGGGGGTGACGTCCTCGGGGTCGACGGGGTCGGGCTGGGTGCGGTCGAGCCAGGCGCGGAGCTGGGCGACAGCAGTGAGGTAGATGCGGATCGTGTTGGGGGACTTGTTGCCGGACTTGAGGTCGGCTTCCCAGGAGGCGGTGAAGAGTCGCCATGGGTCGGGCGCGGTGGTCATGGGCGCATGCTCCAGTTGTTGTGTCACTGAGCGCTGCGCTAGCGAACGCGCGTGTTCGACCAGATGCAATTATCGCTGGTCAAACACGGTTTGTGCCCCCGGCAGGATTCGAACCTGCGACCTGCCGCTTAGGAGGCGGACGCTCTATCCCCTGAGCTACGAGGGCGCTACCTGACAGCCTAGCGGCCGGCAGGAGCGGGGCGTCACCGCATTACTGTGAACGCGGGTTTGTGATCCGTTGCCCACTGTTCGAACGTCCTGGCCGGGCGGTCCAGGATGCGGCTGACCTGGTCACTCACGTACGCGGCGCCGCCCGAGCGGGCCCAACCAACGCCCGTTGTGATCGTCGTGATCACCTCTGGGGGCATGCCGGCCGCATCGAGGTGGGGTCTTGCGGCGACCTCCACGGTCTTCACCGGTCGGTTCAGCACGCGCTCCAGGATCGTCGCCTGGTCGGCGAAGGTGAGCAGCTCAGGGCCGGTCAGGTCATACCTCTGTCCGTCATGCGCGTCATCCAGCAGTGCCTCCACCGCGACCGCCGACACGTCGCGTGGGTCTACGACGGCCTGTCTTGTCGGGCCGAGCATGTCCGGGATCGGCTCGCCGGCGTTGATCAGTTCTTTGAAGGACAGGAAGTTCGACGAGAAGCTGGTCGGGCGGAGGATCGTCCATGCCAGACCGCTCTCCTCGATGGCCTGCTCGGCGGCCAGGTGCGCGGCCCCCACGACCGCCCCCTCGAACCGCTCGCCGGTGCCGATGGCCGACAGTTTCACGATCTTGGCGACGCCTGCCGTGCTGGCGGCCTCGAGCAGTGCGAGGTCGTGCGCCGGTGACGGGGTGGGTGGCACGGTGACCAGGAAAACCGTGTCGACACCGGCTACCGCCTCGGTCAGTGACGCTGGGTTCGCGAAGTCCGCGCGGACGGGGTTGGGCAGGCCGTTCGGGTTGCGGGACATGGCGCGGAACGGCATGCCTCGTTCCTCAAGTAGCTGGACGACGGTCTTGCCGATGGTGCCGGTGGCACCGGTAACGAGGATCATGCGCGAACTGTCGCAACCGCCCGCCATCCGGCTATAGGAAGTTTCGGCACAGCTCGTTGTCGGTGGTCGCCGCTACCGTTGGTCGGGTGAGTTCGTTCGTGGTGCCGGACGTGCTGCGGCCCTGGGTGGCCGGGATCGACATGACCGCCGCGGTTGGCGCGGCGGTCGTTGACGTGCCCGATTCCGCCACCACCCTCGTCGTTCGGACGACGCCTGCGCGGCGCGAGGTCATCGTCATGGGGCCGCGGACCCGTGCCGCCTACCACCTGGGTGAGCCGGGGCCTTCTTGTGTGCGGATTCGCATGCGGCCGGGGCGGGCGGGTGAGTTACTCGGCCGGCCGGTGCGGGACTTGGCCGACCGCGCCGTGCCGGTACGAGAGCTGCCTGGGCTGGACCTCGGCCGCCTTCTGGACGATCCGGTCGACGCGCTCGTGGCGGCGGTCGCGAACCGGTCCGTTGACGACGGTCTGGTCGCGGTGGCCGCGGAGTTGCTGGCGGGCGGGAACGTCGCGGGCACGGCCGCACGGCTGCACATCAGCGAGCGCCGGCTGCGGGCGTTGTTCGCCGACGGCGTTGGGCTTTCGCCGAAGCACTTCGCGCGGATCGGGCGGGTTCGGCGGGTGCTCGCGACGGCGCCGCACCAGCGGTGGGCGGATGTCGCCGCGTCCGCCGGCTACTACGACCAGTCGCACATGACGGCGGAGTTTCGGCAGCTCATGGGCGTTCCACCGGCCGCCTACGCGGCGGGGCGGCGGCCGGTCGCCCGGCCCTGCGGCTGACGAATCCCGACGTCCGGGGGCAGGACCCCACCCGACTTGACATACTTAACGACAGCATTAATAGTTATCAACGTGCGAACTGAAGTGGACGAGGTGCTGGTAGCTCTCGCCGACCCCATCCGGCGGCAGGTGGTCGACGAGTTACGGCAGGGACCCAAGCGGGCTGGGGAACTGGCCGACTCCGCGGGGATGAGCTTCCCCGCTATCAGCCGTCACCTTCGGGTACTGCGTGCCTCCAGGTTGGTGGAGGTGCGTGCGCTCGACGAGGACGCGCGAGTGCGCGTCTACCAACTGAGGGCGGAGCCGTTCCTGGCGCTCCGGGCCTGGCTCGACCAGGTCGAGGGGTTCTGGACCGACCAGCTCGACGCCTTCTCCGACTACGCGAACAAGAGGAAACAGGAATGACCGAGGCCCACGTGACGGTCGAGGTGGAGGTCGACCCCGCCACCGCGTTCGACCTGTTCACCAGGGACATCGCCGCATGGTGGCGGGCGGATCGCTCGCTCTGGGGCGACAGCGAAGGTGAGCTTCGCTTCGAGGACGGACGGCTCATGCAGGGCGCCGCGGAGATCGGCCACGTGTCGGTCTGGGAACCGGGGCCGAGGTTGGCCTTCAGCTACGGGCCGCCCGGCGTCGACCCCGCCGAGCGGACTGAGGTCGACGTGCGGTTCGAGGCCGTCCGTGGCGGCACCCGCGTCGTCGTGCGGCACGGTGGCTGGGAGAAAGCGAACTGGGCGGGGCTTTTAGCCGGCTTCGCCCGGCACTCACTGGAACGGATGCTGCTGGCTCGGCTGGGGGACTTCCTCGACGCGATCGGACGCGGGGACGTCGAGTTCTTCCAGCGGAACCTGACCGACGAGGCGATGTTGATCTTTCCGGGTGAGCGCAACACGTACACCAAGGCCCAGTGTGTCGCCGCGATGGCGGGCCATCCCGTCTACCACAAGTACGACCTGACCGATCCGCACATCGTCCACATCGGAGAGTCGACGGCGGTGTTCACGCACCACGCCACGCTGATGCACGAACAGGACGAACGGCCGCGGTCGGTCATGGTCTCGACGGTGCTCGTCCAGCGCGACGGTGACTGGCACCTGGCGCTGCACCAGTGGACCGAATGACAAAGGAGAAACGATGTACTACGCGATTCACACGCCAGACCCGGTGCGGGCCAAGTCCTTCTACGCGACGGTGTTCGGTTGGGACTATCGGTCCGACGACCACATCGACGGCAGTTCGCCTGCAGGAGGTCTCGGTGTGGGCCCACCGAGAGCCGAGCTGTACTTCGAGGTGTGGGACATCGCGGTGGCCGTCGCCAAGTTGCGTGAGCTGGGTGGGGTGGCGCCGGACCCGGTGCGGTCGGAGTCGGGATGGAGCTGTCTTGCCGAGGACGGTGGCCTCGCGCTGTGGCAGCCAGCCGAGGGATATGCCCAGGACGATCCCAAATGCGCGGAAGGCGACCTTTTCTACTACGTCGTCCCGGTCGCGGACGAACAAGCCAGGACCCGGTACGCGACCGTGCTCGGCTGGGAGTTATCGCCCGGCTCTCACGCGAACGGGTGGAACATCGAGAACTCCACACCGCCCGGCGGGGTGTTCGTCGATCACGCCGGCTCGCCCGACCTGTACTTCCGGGTGGCCGACGTCGACGAGGCCGCGGAGCGTGTCCGGCGCGCCGGCGGCACGGCCGGCGACAGGCAGCCCAACTCGGCTGGCTGGCACGCGGAGTGCCGTGACGATCAGGGGGTGAGGTTCAGCGTCGGTTCGTTACGTCAGAACTGATCCCCCGTACTAGGGTTCCTCCAACGGCTGGGTAGGGGAGGAATCCGCGGTGGGTGACGGGCGGCTGGAGATCGACCACATCTCCAAGCGATACGGCGACGTGGTTGCTCTGCAGAACACGACCTTCGACGTGCGTGCGGGCGAACTGTTCGGGTTTGTCGGGAGCAACGGCGCGGGTAAGACGACGACGATGCGCATCACGCTCGGCGTCCTGGCGGCGGACGCGGGCGAGGTGCGCTGGGACGGGGAGCGGATCACGCTCGACACCCGCCGGCACATCGGGTACATGCCGGAGGAGCGTGGCTTGTACCCGAAGATGAAGGTGGGTGAGCAGCTGGTCTATCTGGCGCGCATGCACGGACTGTCGGCACAGGACGCCAAGCGATCGATGGCGGAATGGACCGAACGACTCGGTGTCGCGCACCGGCAGGGTGACGACGTCCAGAACCTGAGCCTGGGCAACCAGCAGCGGGTGCAGCTCGCGGCCGCGCTGGTGCACAACCCGAGCATCCTCGTGCTTGACGAGCCGTTCTCGGGGCTCGACCCGATCGCCGTCGACGTGATGAGCAAGGTGCTGCTCGACAAGGCGGCCGAGGGCATCCCGGTGGTGTTCTCGAGTCACCAGCTCGAGCTTGTCGAGCGGCTCTGCCATCGCGTCGGGATCATCCGCAACGGCGAGATGGTCACGATCGGGGAGGTCGACGAGCTGCGGTCGAGCGGTGCGGCGGAGCTGGTCGTGGTCGCGCCGAACGCCGCGGACGGCTGGGCCTCGGGACTGGCCGGGGTGACCGTGCGCGAGCAGGAGGGCAGCCGGACCGTGCTGGAGCTCGGCGACGGTGCCGACGACCAGGCGGTGCTGCACGCGGCGCTGGCGACCGGGCCGGTGACCGAGTTCAGCAGGCGACGGCCGTCGTTGACCGAGCTGTACCGCGAGGTCGTGACGCAGGAGACCGAGGAGGACGCGGCATGACCAACACGGATGTTCGGCTCGGGTCGTGGGAGGCCGTGGGTCTCGTCGCGAGCCGTGAGGTCAAGACGAAGATGCGCTCCAAGGCGTTCATCATCACGACTGTGGCGACGCTGGTGCTGCTCGTCGGCTTCGCGTTGGTGATGAAGCTCGTCGGTGGCGGTTCCGACGCGACGGTGGGTGTCACGACGCAGACCGGTGCGCTCGCCGAGCCGGTCAAGGCGACCGCGAGCCGGATCGGTGTGAGCGTCGACGTGAAGACCGTCGACGAGAAGGCCGGGCGGTCACAGGTGGCCGACGGCTCGTTGGACGCGCTGGTCGTCAGTGACGGCACGGACGGCAAGCTCCGGGTCGTCGTCAAGAAGGACCTCGACGGCAACCTGCGCGACGCGCTCAACGTGCTCGCCGGACAGGTCGCGCTGAACGTCTCGATCGCCGACCTGGGGGGCGACCCCGCGCAGGTGCAGGCGGCAGTGGCGAAGGCCTCGGTGGACGTCGAGCCGTTGGAGAAGCCGTACCCGTACCAGTCGGGGCAGCTGGTGCTCGGCATCGTCGCCGGCATCCTGATCTACATGTCGTTGCTGCTGAACGGACAGATGGTGGCCCAGGGGGTGGTCGAGGAGAAGTCGAGTCGGGTGGTCGAGCTGCTGCTCTCCACGATCCGGCCGTGGCAGCTCATGGCGGGCAAGGTGCTCGGCATCGGGTTCGTCGGGCTCGTGCAGATGGTGGTGATCGGCGGGGTCGGCATCGTCGCGGCGCTCGGACTGGACGTGTTGTCGATCTCCACGTCGGCGGCCGTCGGCACGGTGGTCTGGCTGGTCGTGTGGTACCTGCTCGGGTTCGTCATGTACTCGCTGGTGTTCGCCGCGCTGGGAGCGCTGGTGTCCCGTCAGGAGGACGTCGGCGGGGTGATCACGCCCGCGTTGATGTTCGTCATCGTCGGCTACGTCATCGGCATCTCGGTGTTGCCGTCCGATCCGGACAACACGCTGGCGGAGGTGCTGTCGGTGATCCCGGTGTTCGCGCCGACGCTGATGCCGATGCGGCTCGCCATGGGCGGGGTGCCGGTGTGGGAGGCGGTCGTGTCGGTCGGGCTCGTGCTGGCGCTGATACCGGCGTTGGTGTGGTTGTCCGGACGCATCTACGCCAACGCGGTCATGCGCAGCGGAGCGCGGGTCAAGCTGAAGGACGCCCTGCGTCCTGCCTAAAGCAGCTGGTCACTTACGGCGACGGGGTAGAATCCGAAGGTCAAGTAGACCCACCATGACCGCCCACTGTCGGGGAGGCGTTCGTGATAAAGGTTCTGCTCGCGGACGATGAAGACCTTGTCCGCTCAGGGCTTCGCACAATACTGACCAGCGCCGGCGACATCGAGGTGGTCGCCGAGTGTGATGACGGCGTGCACGTCGCCGACTTCGCGCGGCAGCATCGGCCGCACGTTGTGCTGCTCGACATCCGGATGCGTTCGGCGGACGGCATCGTCGCGCTGCGTAAGCTCCGGGCTCTGCCGGAGCCGCCGGTGGTGGCCATGCTGACCACGTTCGATGTCGACGAGTACGTCCAGGAGGCGCTGCGCATCGGCGCGAGCGGGTTCCTGCTGAAGGACACCGAGCCGGAGGTGCTCATCAAGGCGGTGCGTGACCTCGCTCGCGGTGGGGCGGTGCTGGATCCGAAGGTGGCGGCGCGGGTGCTGTCCGCGGTCGCGGACGGTGAACGTGCCGCCGAGCCGGCGCGCCGGTTGCTGTCCTCGTTATCCGACCGGGAACGCGAAGTTGTGGCGCTCATCGGGCAAGGACTGTCCAACGCGGAGATCGGCGGGGCGCTGCACCTCTCGGAGGCGACGGTCAAGGGCTACGTCTCCGCGGTGCTCGGGAAGATCGGGGCGGTCAACCGGGTGCAGGCGGCGTTGGTGGCCTATCGGGGCGGCCTGATCGCCTGATCGCCGCGAAGGCGTGGGCGCGGTGCAGACGCGGTGGTAGTGGATAGGCGGTAGTAGTGGACAGGCGGTGGCCCATCGCCGGTTGGGTATCGCTTTTCGTGGCGCCGCTGGGTGATGGGCGCGCCGGGCATCGCTGGGTGATGGACCCAGTCGGTTGGTTTGGCGCCATCGCCGGATAGGGCGCCGGATGGGGCGCCTGCCAGGTCCATCGACCCGTTGCCGGTTGGGGCGGCTGCCGCGTTGTTCGACCCGTTGCCGGTTGAGGTGGTTGTCCACGCTCAACCGGCGGGTGGTCGGTCGTGGGCTGGCTGTGCCGGCGGTTCGCGTCAGCGTTCTTCGCGGAACTCGACGTGCTCGCGGGCCACCGGGTCGAACTTGCGCAGGACCATCCGGTCCGGGTCGTTGCGGCGGTTCTTGCGCGTGACGTACGTGTAGCCGGTGCCGGCCGTCGAGCGGAGCTTGACGATCGGTCGGACTTCGTTGCGTGCCACTGGACTCGTTGTCCCTTCGCGGGTAGCTGGTGACCGCCGGCTCGATGACGGAGTGGCGATCTTCGTCCTCTTTCGGGAACGATTTTCATCTCCGGATAATTCCGCGCCCATACATGACAGATCGGGTGGCAACGTGGACCGCCGTGGCCTGGCGGACGCTCTTGTAGCGTCACGTGGCATGTGGCTTCGGGTCGACGGGCTCCGCACGTTCGAGATGGGCACCCCCGGTGAGATGCGTCAGAGGCTGAACGACCTCATCCTCACCGGCCGCAAGCGGGCCACCGCCGGTCTTCTCGCCTACGACTACGAGGCCGAGTCCGAGGAGGTCGAGCGCGTCGGCGAGCGGCTCGCGCTGCTCGACAACGGTCGGCACAAGATCGCCGAGGTCGAGGTGACCAGGGTCGATGTCGTGCCATTCAGGGAAGTCACGTGGGAGTTCGCCGACGCGGAGGGGGAGGGCGCCCGCTCGGTCGAGCACTGGCGGGAGGGACACCTGAGGTACTGGACGGCCCGCGGCTACGAGGTCGGCGACGACACGGCCGTCGTCTGCTTGTGGATCCGCCTGCTATAGCTGCTTCGTGCCGTCCGGCGAGTCGCGCCACTGCGCGAACGGCTCGTTCAGTTGCCAGCGATCGCCGTCGTGGTCCAGTATCCGGATCGCGCAGTGCGGCGGGTTCGACAGGGACTCGAACAGGTCGATGCTCCACGAGAACATCCGCCGGCACAGCAACCGCATCGTCAGGCCATGGGACACCACCAGCACGGTGTCCGGGTGCGACGGGTCCTTCGCGATCCGCAGCTCCAGCTCGTTCAGGAACGACGCCACGCGATCGTCCACGTCGGCGCCCGACTCCCCGTGCGGCAGCCGGTAGAAGAAGTGCCCGAACTCGTTCCGCCGCCGCTTCTCCAGCTCCTGCTCCACCGGATCCTGCAGGTTCCCCCAGTCCTGCTCCCGCAGCCGCGGCTCGGGCACGACCCGTTCGGTCGGCACGTCGAGCAGTGCGAACGTCCGCAACGCGCGAACGTACGGGCTGACGTACGCGGCCAGCGGCGGGTCGTGCGGCATCGCCCGCACCGCCGCGCCGGCCGCCCGGGCCTGCACCTCGCCACGCACGGTCAGCGGCAGCGCGTGGTCCGGCGTCCGCGTGTACGCCAGCTCGTCGACGTTTCCCAGGCTCTCCGCGTGCCGCAGCAGGATGATCCGCACGGCGCTATCGTGCCTTCTCGCCAGCTATTACAGTTCGTCCGGCGACCAACGCGAGGAGTGTCACATGATCAAGTATGTCGCGCTGTACAAGCAGCCCGCCGACGCCGAGGCGTTCGACAAGGCGTACTTCGGGTCGCACAAGCCGCTCATCGACAAGGTTCCTGGCCTGGTGCGGCAGGAGATCGCCAAGGTCTCCCGCACGTTCGTGCCCAACTTCCTCGAGAGCAACGAGCCCTACCTCATCGCCGAGTTGTACTTCGAGTCCAAGGACGCCATGAAGACCGCCTTCGCGTCCCCCGAGTGGCAGGCGTCCGGCGCGAACCTGACCGAGATCGGCGGCATGGAGCTGGTCGCGATGTTCTCCGCCGAGGTCGTCGAGTGAACGGAGCCGGCGGACCGAACCGTTGGCACCCGCGAGAAGAAAGTAGGGCGCGGTCGTGAAAGCAGCGGTCGTCGGTGGCGGAACCATGGGAGCGGGCATCGCGCACGTCCTTCTCGCCGCCGGCAACCACGTCACGGTCGCCGAGGCAGGCGAGGAACGCGCGGCGGCCGCGAAGGAAGCCGTGGCGGCCTCGCTCGACAAGGCCGAGCAGCGGGGCAAGCTCGACAGGCCGGCGGGCCAACTGCTCGAACGCCTCGACGTCGTCGCGGCCGTCGACCAGCTCCCCAGCACGACCGAGCTGGTCATCGAGGCCGTACCGGAGGACGTCGCGCTCAAGCGGCGCGTCCTCGCCGACGTCCGCAAGGCGTGCCCAGACGCCCTGCTCGCCTCCAACACATCCTCCCTGTCGATCAGGAGTCTCGGCGACGACGTCATCGGCATGCACTTCTTCAACCCGGTGCCCGTGCAGGCGCTCCTGGAGCTGGTCGTGCACGACGACCTCGAACCGGCCCAGGTGGTCAGGGCCCACGACTGGGCCGAGTCGCTGGGCAAGACCGTCATCGAGGTCCGCGACTCGCCAGGGTTCGCGACCTCCCGGCTCGGTGTGGCGGTCGGGCTCGAGGCCATCCGCATGCTGGCGGAGGGCGTGGCCTCCGCCGAGGACATCGACACCGGCATGCGCCTCGGCTACGGCTGGCCGATGGGCCCGCTGCGCCTCACCGACCTGGTCGGGCTGGACGTGCGCCTGTCCATCGCCGAGCACTTGACCAAGGAACTCGGCCCCCGCTTCACCCCGCCGGAGCTGCTGCGAAACAAGGTGGCGCGCGGTGAGCTGGGCCGTAAGACTGGCCGGGGATTCTTCGACTGGTCATAGGAGCGCAGACGTGATCATCCGCCCGCCGCGGGATGCCGACGACGAGCAGATCTACGAGATCGGGCGGATCGCCTTCGGCGGACCGCGGGAACCGGTGCCGGAACGGCTGTGGTCGAAATATCCGGGCTGGTACGGCCTGGTGGCCGAGCTGGACGGCCGCATCGCCGCCACCCTCAAGGTCCGCGAGTACCGGCAGTTCTTCGGCGGCTCCGCGGTGCGGATGGGTGGCCTCGCGAGCGTCGCCGTCGCGCCGGCGGGCCGGGGACGGGGTGTCGCCACCGCCCTGCTCGACGCGGCCATGCCCGAGATGCGGGACCGAGGGGACTGCATCTCGGCGCTGTACCCGACGGTCCCGTCGCTCTACCGCGGCCGCGGCTGGGAGCAGACCGGCAACTACGAGCGGGTCGCGCTGCGCCCGGAGCTGTTCGCCCTGCTGCCCAAACCCGCCGAGCGCCCGCTCCTGCGTCGCGCGACCGAGTCGGACCTGGCGGCCATCCACGACTGCTACCTCCGGTTCGCGCGGACCGTCGACGGCATGCTCGACCGGTCGACGGCGGCGTTCGAACCCGAGAAGCTGCTGGAACTGGACATCGTCGACATCATCCCGGGCGTGGACGGCACGGTCCGCGGTTACCTGACCGGCGAGCGGTCGGAGTTCGAGAAGGTGGTCGTCCATGACCTCGTCGCCGACGACCGGGAGACCGCGCTGGGGCTGTTCGCGAACCTCGGTCGCTGGGCGGGGACCTCGGAGGAGATCTCGCTGCGGATCAACGACCCGGGCTGGTGGCAGCTGCTCATGGCGCTGCCGGTGGTGCACGACGTGCACAACCACCCGTGGATGCTGCGGGTGGTGGACCTGCCGGCCGCGGTCGCCGCGCGGGGCTGGCCGAACGCCGCTCACCTGACACCGACCAGCGTGGACATCGAGGTGGTTGACGAGCACGCGCCGTGGCAGGCCGGCCGGCACCGGCTGGTCGTGGACGGCGGCAAGGTCGTCTGCGAGCCCGGCGGTGACGGGACGGTCCGGCTCCCGGCCAGGGCGCTCGGTCCCTGGTACGCGGGATCGGCGGACACGGCCATGCTGCGTCGCGGCGGCCTCATCGAGGGCGACCTCGCGGCCGCGAGGGTGCTCGACCTGCTGACCGGCGCCCCGCGGCTACCACGAATGGCCGATTCGTTCTGATCCTCTCAGGCAAGTCTCAGCACCCTGCGTAACACTGACCGCATGCGCATCCTCGTTGTCGACGACGACCGGGCCGTTCGCGAGTCCCTGCGGCGGTCGCTGCAGTTCAACGGCTATCAGGTCGACCTGGCCAGTGACGGGCAGCAGGCACTGGAATCGGTGTCCACCGCCCGGCCGGACGCCATGGTGCTCGACGTGATGATGCCGCGGGTCGACGGTCTGGAGGTGTGCCGCAGGCTCCGCGGCATCGGCGACGACCTGCCCATCCTCGTGCTGACCGCGCGGGACACCGTGTCCGACCGGGTCGCGGGCCTCGACGCGGGCGCCGACGACTACCTGCCGAAGCCGTTCGCGCTGGAGGAGCTGCTCGCGCGGCTGCGTGCGCTGCTGCGCCGCCGTACGTTCGACGTCGCGGGCCCGCCGCCGCAGACTCTGAGCTTCGCGGGGTTGGAGCTGGACCCGGGCACGCGCGAGGTCAAGCGCGGTGACCGGTCGATGAGCCTGACCAGGACCGAGTTCGCACTGCTCGAACTGCTGCTCGCGCACCCGAAGCAGGTGCTGACCCGCGGCCGCATCCTCGAGGAGGTCTGGGGCTACGACTTCCCGACCTCCGGCAACGCGCTCGAGGTCTACATCGGGTACCTGCGGCGCAAGACCGAGTCCGAAGGCGAGCCGCGGCTGATCCACACGGTGCGCGGCATCGGTTACGTGCTGAGGGAGACGCCGCCGTGATGTTGGTCGGCGCGCCGCCCTCCGGCAAGAAGCGGGTGTCGCTGCGGTCGCGGGTGACCCTGCTCGCGGCCAGCTGCGTGGCCGGTGCGGTGGCGCTCGTGTCGCTCGGCGCGTACTTCACGGTGTACGAGAACCTGTACCAGCAGGTCGACGACACGCTGTGGCAGAAGGCCCAGGACACCGTCCAGTCGAAGTGGATCGCGCAGACGCCGTCCGGTGACTTCCCCGTCGGGCTCTTCGGGCTGTCCGGGGTGGAGGTGGCGCTGGTCGACGCCGAGGGCACGGTGATCATCAGCGACCCGCGGAACATGCCGCCCATCAGCTCGAAGGAGCTGGCCGTGGCGCGCGACCCCGAGCACCCGAGCATCCGCACCGACGGGAAGACCGACTCCCGGGTCGTCGCCGTTGGCTACCAGGGTGACGTGCTGGTGATCTCGCAGTCACTGGCGCCGACGAAGAAGCAGCTCGGCGACCTGGCGCTGGTGCTGTTCCTGATCGGCGGCGCGGGCGTGGTCGTCGCGGCCATCGCCGGCACCGCGGTGGCCAGGACGGGCCTGCGGCCGGTGCAGCGGCTGACCAGGGCGACCGAACGCGTTGCCCGTACAGGTGACCTGCGACCGATCCAGGTGGACGGCGACGACGAGCTTGCCCGGCTGTCCCACAGCTTCAACCTCATGCTGGGGGCGGTCGCGGACGCCCAGATGCGGCAGCGGCAGCTGGTCGCGGACGCCGGCCACGAGCTGCGCACGCCACTGACCTCGTTGCGCACCAACCTGGAGCTGCTGCTGGCGGCGGAGAAGCCGGACACACCCCAGCTGTCGGACGCCGACAAGTCGGAGATCCACGACGACCTGCGTGCCCAGCTGGACGAGCTGACGCAGCTGATCGGCGACCTCGTGGAGCTGGCGCGGGAGGACGCGCCGGCGCTGACCCACGAGCCGGTGGACATGTACGAGGTGGTCGAGCAGGCACTGGCCAGGGCACGGCGGCGCGCCGGCGAGGTGACCTTTGAGGTGGACCTGCAGCCCTGGTTCCTGTTCGGCGAGCCGCACACGCTGGAGCGGGCCGTGCTGAACCTGCTGGACAACGCGGTGAAGTTCAGCCCGCCGGGCGGGACCGTGCGGGTGGACCTGCGGCCGGCGGCGCCGGGCTACGCGTTCCTCCAGGTCGCCGACGCCGGGCCGGGGATCGAGGACACGGACCTGCCGCACGTCTTCGACCGCTTCTACCGGTCGGACGAGGCACGGACGCTGCCCGGCTCCGGTTTGGGGCTCGCGATTGTCAAAAGCGCGGCCGAACGGCACGGTGGAGCTGTGTTCGCGGGTAGGTCGGCCGACGGCGGGGCACTCATCGCGATGAGACTGCCCGGAAGTTCGGAGCCGATTCTCTAGCTCCGCAAAGGTTGGTCTCAGGCCGTTCTCAGGACCGAGGCGGAAGGTGGTCACATGACCGAGGACAACCGGCCGACGACTCCGGCGGAACAGCCGGAGCCGGAGGGACGACCACAGACGGAGTCGGGGAGCGCTTCTTCGGGGGAGCGCGCCAGGAGGAGTGACTGGTTCGCCGGCATGGCGAGCCTGGAGACCTCCGGGGAGGTGTCTGGGGCCGGCTCGGGAAATGAGGAGTCCGTGGGGGACGGACGGTCGGGGAGCGATGGGGTCGCGCCGGCAGAGGCTCGTACGACGGAGGGAGAGTCTTCTGCCGGCGCGGCGAGTCCGGAGACCGCCGCGCCGGGGACGGCGGGTGCCGGGGACGCGCCGACGGGTGCGGCGGCCGCGTGGCTGGCCGCGGGGGAGGCGGTGCCTGCTCAGCGGTTCGGGGCGGCACCGGGGCAGCAGGTGGCGGGGGAGGCGCCCGGCCGGCCGGGGGTATCGGGGGATGCGCCGGTAGGTTGGGTCGCGGGAACGCCGGGTGAGTTGCCGGGCTCGCCCGGCGTCGCGCGAGTGCCAGGACAGTCGGAGGGATTCGGTATGCCGCAGGGCGAGTGGAGCACCGGGCCGGCACAACCGAGGAACGAGTGGACCGGGCACGCGCAGCCGGGCAACGAGTGGGCTCGGCCGGCGCCGGAGACGGTGGTCTTCGGGTCGGCCGCGGGGCAGGGCGGCGGCGGTGGCACGCCGCCGGACGGCTACTACCTCCGCCGGCCGCCCCAGCCTCAACCGCAGCCGCAGCCGCAGCCCGAGTCGCAGCGAAAGGGCAGTGGCGCGCTGGTCGCGGGCGTCGCGGTGCTGGCGTTGCTCGTCGGGGGCGGTGCCGGTGCGCTCGGCGGCTACCTCGTCGCCGACTCGTCCAACGCGCCGGTGACCAACGCGCTGGACCAGCCGACCGCCGACCAGACCTCGTCCTCCGCGCCGGCCGGTTCGGTCGAGGCGGTGGCGCAGAAGGTCTCGCCGACCGTGGTGCAGCTGCAGGTCGAGGGCCGGCAGGCCGCGGGAGAGGGCTCCGGCTTCATCATCAGCTCCGACGGGCTGATCGTGACCAACAACCACGTCGTCGAGGTCGCCGCGGACAACGGGAAGATCACCGCCGTCTTCGCGGACGGCTCGCAGGTGCCCGCGTCGATCGTCGGCCGGGACCCGACATCGGACGTCGCCGTGGTCAAGGCCGAGGGCAAGACGGGCCTGCCGACCGTGGAACTCGGCAGTTCCGACGCGCTCAAGGTCGGCGAGGGCGTGGTGGCGATCGGCTCGCCCTTCGAACTGTCCGGCACCGTGACCTCCGGCATCGTCAGCTCACTGCACCGCCCCACCCGCGCCGGCGGCGAGGACGGCTCGCAGGCAACGGTGATGGACGCGATCCAGACCGACGCGGCCATCAACCCCGGCAACTCCGGCGGTCCGCTGGTCAACATGCAGGGCCAGGTCATCGGCATCAACTCGGCCATCTACTCGCCGCAGTCCTCCGCCAGCAGCCAGGGCGGCTCGGTCGGCATCGGCTTCGCCATCCCGCTCGACCAGGCGCGGCGCACGGCCGACGAGATCGTCAAGACCGGCAAGGCGACCCAGACCATCCTCGGCGTGAGCGTCCGGGACAACCAGGACGGCGGTGCGCTGATCGTGGACGTCACCGGTGGCGGGGCGGGCGAGCAGGCGGGCCTGAAGTCCGGCGACGTGGTGACCAAGCTCGACGACCGTCGGATCGACACGTCCGACGCGCTCGTGGCCGCGGTGCGGTCGCACAAGCCGGGCGACAAGGTGCGGCTCGAGTTGAGCAACGGTTCGCGCACAGTTGACGCCACGCTTGCCGGTCAGACCGTCGAACCACAATGATTGGTCGGGAACTGCTCGAGTTCCCACCACGAACGCTCGGCCGCAGGACAGCGGCCGAGACCAACTCCGGCTCGATGCCCCCGAGCCGGGAGAGCTCCAAGCGGGGCTCTGCGACGCCGTACGCGGACGGTCAACCCCTCGCTCGCCCGCGTGCGGCGTCGCGTCGTCTGCCAGACTTCCGTCAATGCGCCTAGCCGGTCACGCCCTCGTCGAACAACTGCTGGCGTACGGGGTCGACCTCGCGTTCTGTGTGCCGGGGGAGAGCTACCTCCC
>Ga0164298_10000057_pt1 | contig 56574 bp, 53 predicted proteins | sample Whisoiple_216_MG_FD_109713 | JGI IMG/M metagenome (GOLD analysis project Ga0164298, IMG submission 109713) | Unamended control soil microbial communities from upstate New York, USA - Whitman soil sample_216_MG | ecosystem: Environmental > Terrestrial > Soil > Agricultural land ...
CGGTGGGCGGTCGAGCGAACGTTGGCGTGGCTGGCCAGCTACCGACGACTGGCCCGCGACTATGAACGCCCCATCACCTCAGAAGCCATCATCCGCTGGGCAGCCATCACCACTATGACCGGCCGCATCGCACGCAGAAAGCCAGCAAACCGACCCGGACCACTCCAATTCACCACGGCATGAAGGTCTCAAACACGTTCCGAGAGAGCTGCGGGCGCTCATGAGCTTCGCTCGACGCCATGACCTGCGCTGGGACACCGATCCTGAAAGCTCCACGCTCGGTAGCGCCACGAGGGGATCGGGGATGGCAGGTCTCGACCACTGTCGAGGGTCAGGGTCACGCGTTCGGCGGTGGTTGTGCCCGTCCGGTGGCGTCACTCACCTCGAAGGTCAGAGCGTCGAGGCCGCCCTCGTCGCCCGCCTCCTGGGATCTGGCTGCGCGCAGTCGGTCGCCGAACAGGCCGAGGGTTCCGCTCGTGACTGTGATCAGCGCGAGCAGTACGACCATTAACCAGAACCCGACCTCTGTGTGCGTCAGCTTGTCTGCGGCGTCCGTGAATCGCTGCATGTCGTCGTCCTTGGCCACGCCGGAGTGGGTCACCGCGTCGAGCATCGCGGACTCGATGTTCGACTGGGCGACCGCCATGGTGACCACGGTCACGACCAGCGTGCCGGCAGCCGCCACCGCCCTACCGAGGAGTCGTGCCTTGAGCTGCGGAACCAGGAGCGTCAGCACGCCGGCCGCCGCGAGCACCGCCAGCACGATGGCGAGCACCTGCACGCCCGGCTCCGGTGGCTCCACCAGTTCTACGGGTGTCTCCGGGTCGCGGGCGAGCTCCCGTAGCTCGGCCGGCACCGCCGGGCTGGCGCCGCTCACTAGGTGACTGCCCGTGTAGCTGACACCGGCGTCGCCGTAGCCCGGTACGTCACACGACACCGAGACGAACGGGAACAGGAAGAACAGCAGCAGCACCAGCACGAACCCGGCCGGGCTCGCGACGCGGGACAGGACCTTCAACGGGGCGACCCCTTGCTAGACAACCGGGTGGCGGCAGGGTAGCCGACCGTGACAGCCGGGTGGCGCACGTGGGTCGCCGCCTCTCGGGCATGATGGGCGCTCGTGACGGAGCATTTCCAGGTACACGGCGGCGCGCGGCTGGCCGGTGAGGTCGACGTGGTCGGCGCCAAGAACAGCGTGTTGAAGCTGATGGCGGCCGCGCTCCTGGCCGAGGGCACGACGACGCTCACGAACTGCCCGCAGATCCTGGACGTGCCGCTGATGGCCGAGGTCCTGCGCAGCCTCGGCTGCACGGTGGCCATCGAGGCCGACACGGTCACGATCACCACTCCCGCGGACCTCAACCACCGGGCCGACTCGCCCGCGATGGGCAAGCTCCGTGCCTCGGTCTGCGTGCTCGGCCCGCTGGTCGGCCGGTGCAAGCGGGCCGTCGTCGCGCTGCCAGGTGGCGACGCGATCGGCTCGCGGCCGCTCGACATGCACCAGAACGGCCTGCGTCAGCTGGGCGCCCACAGCGAGATCGAGCACGGCTGCGTCGTCGCCGAGGCCGAGGGCCTGCACGGCGCGCAGATCTGGCTGGACTTCCCGAGCGTCGGCGCCACCGAGAACATCCTCATGGCGGCCGTGCTCGCGAACGGCACCACGGTGATCGACAACGCCGCGCGGGAGCCCGAGATCATCGACCTCTGCACCATGCTCCAGCAGATGGGCGGCAAGATCGAGGGCGCGGGCACCTCGACCCTGACCGTGCACGGCGTGGACGCCCTCCAGCCGACCGAGCACCGCGTGATCGGTGACCGCATCGTCGGCGCCACCTGGGCCTTCGCCGCGGCGATGACCCGGGGTGACGTCACCGTGCGTGGCGTCGACCCCCACCACCTCGACCTGGTGCTCGAGAAGCTGCGCACGGCCGGCGCCGAGGTGACGATCATCGATGGCCAGTCCTTCCGCGTCGTGCAGCACGACCGGCCGACGGCGGTCGACTTCGTGACGCTGCCGTACCCGGGCTTCGCCACCGACCTGCAACCGTTCGCCATCGCGCTGACCTCGATCGCCGACGGCACCTCGATGATCACCGAGAACCTGTTCGAGGCCAGGTTCCGCTTCATCGAGGAGATGGTCCGGCTCGGCGCGGACGCCCGCACCGACGGCCACCACGCCGTGGTCCGCGGCGTCGAACGACTGTCGAGCGCCCCGGTGTGGGCGTCCGACATCCGTGCCGGCGTCGGCCTGGTTCTCGCCGGTCTGTGCTCCGAGGGCGTGACCGAGGTCTGGGACGTCTTCCACATCGACCGCGGCTACCCGGGCCTGGTGGAGAACCTGGTCAAGCTGGGCGCGGACGTCCGGCGTGTGGCCGGCGAGCCGGAACGGAACTGAGCTACCGCGCATCGCTCTCACTCCTGTCCTTCCGTCGTTCTCGCAGGCGCACGATCACGAACACCACGATCGCGGTGGCCACGATCCCGATGACGACGTTCTGGAGGATGCCGGCGTAGTCGTCGACGACCTGCCAGTTGGCACCCAGCAGGTAGCCCGCGACGACGAAGCCGCTGTTCCAGACGAGGCTGCCGAGCGTGGTCAGGGCCAGGAACCGCCAGATCGGCATCCGCTCGACGCCAGCGGGTAACGAGATCAGGCTGCGGAACAGGGGCACCATCCGGCCGAACAACACGGCCTTCGTGCCATGCCTCAGGAACCAGCGCTCCGTGCGGTCGAAGTCCGACGCCTTCATCAGGGGCACACGGATGATCAGCGCACGGACCCGGTCGCGGCCGAGCCACGCCCCTAACCAGTACGTGAGCAGGGCGCCTGCCACCGAACCGAACGTGGTCCAGAAAAGTGCCATGAACAGGCTCATCGTGCCCTGGCTCGCGGCGAACCCGGCCAGTGGCAGCACCAACTCGCTCGGGATGGGCGGGAAGATGTTGTCGAGGCCGACCAGTAGTGCCGCGCCGGGCCCGCCCAGGTTCTCCATGAGGTCCACCGCCAGGCCGGCGAGACCCTCTGGCGTTTCAGCGGCCGTCACGATCATCTACTGCTCCTTCGGTTACGAGGTGGATGTCAACCACGCTAGGGAGGCGGCGGAGGGGCGGGTATGCGGTAAACCGCACAAAAAGACTGCGGTGTACCGCAGTACGAAACTGCGGTACACCGCAGTCCGCCTGTCCCGAACCCTCGCTAACCTGGCCATATGTCCACGAACACGAACCTCACCCGCCGCGCCGTGCTCGGCATGGTGAGCCTTGTGCTGGGCTGCCTGGCCGCTGTCGTGGACTTCGTCTTCGCCTGGGTCTGCACGCCCGCGCACGTCATTCCTGCGGCCCGGCCCGGCATCGAGGCGCTCGGCAGGCACATCGTCGCGTTCCACCGGTGGCGGCTGGTCAGGTTCCTGAGCTACGACGACCACCTGTATGCGGTTCCCGGCTGGCGACGCATGCGGATGTACGTGCTCTACCGCGCCCTGGTGGGCGTCCTCGGCCTGCTGATTCTCACGATCATCGCCCTGGGAGCCACCTCTGCCGGGATCATGGCGTGGCAGGTGGTGCGCGGCGAGCCGCTGGGCGGGTCGGCAGGGGACGTGTCCCCCACCGGCAATCCCTGGTACGAGGTTCTGGTCGCCGTCGGCCTCGGCGCCATCCTGCTGTTCGTGGCGGTGTGGGGGCTCATCGGCGTCGCGGTGCTCGAACGCTTCTATGCCGACCGGTTTCTCGTGCCGTCCGAGGCGGAGCTGCTGCTGCGTCGCGTGACGGAGCTGGCGGACACGCGCGCGGCCATGGTGGAGGCGGTCAACGACGAGCGCCGCAGGATCGAGCGTGACCTGCACGACGGGGTGCAACAACGGCTCGTGGCGCTGGGCATGTTACTCGGCCGCGCGTTGCGGACGAACGAGCCGGAGCGCGCGACGACGCTGCTGGAGCAGGCGCACGGGGAGTCCCAGCAGGCACTGAACGACCTCCGTGAGGTGACCTGGCGGGTGTACCCGACCGCGCTCGACAAGTACGGGCTGCATGCGGCGTTGGAGGGCGTGGCGGACAGGGCGAGTGTTCCGGTGGAGTTGCGTTACGAGCTGCTCGAACGGCCGGATCTGGCGACCGAGACCGTGGCGTACTTCGTGGCATCGGAGGCGGTTACCAATGCGCTGAAGCATGGTGGGGCGAGCGTTATCGCGATCGTCGTGACCCGGGAGGGGGACGGCGTGCTGGTGACGGTTCGTGATGACGGGCGTGGTGGGGCCGATGTGAACGGGTCCGGGCTGTCTGGGTTGGCCAGTCGGGTGGCGGCGGCCGATGGTCGCTTCCGGGTGTCCAGTCCGGTTGGTGGGCCGACGGTGGTCATGGCTTGGTTACCGGTGTTTTCGGAGTCGCTGGTTCGCGTCTGAGATGGCCTCGGGCGGGTACCGGGCGGGGGAGGGATGGGCAGGTGAGACGGGTTGACCCAGGTCGGCATACGCGGCCGAGCGGGCAGAGGGGCCGACCGTGCCGACCGGGCGGAGCGGGCCGACCGGGCGGAGCGGGCGGAGCGGGCCGACCGGGCGGAGCGGGCGGAGCGGGCAGAGGGGCCGACCGGGCAGGCCGGGCGGAGCGGGTGGAGTGGGCCGAGTGAGCCGCGCATGCTGAGGGGGTGGATGGTGCCGCCGAGTCGGTGTCTCTGGGAGGTGAGTTGAGTGCGGGTGATCCTTGCTGAGGATTCGACTCTGCTGCGGGAAGGGTTGGTGCGGTTGTTGGCTGAGGAGGGGCACGAAGTCGTTGCCGCCGTGGGGGATGCCGCGGCGCTTCTTGCCTACACTCGGCGGGAGCTGCCCGATGTGGTCGTCACCGATGTGCGGATGCCGCCTACCAATACCGATGAGGGCATGCTTGCCGCGCTGGAGATACGGCGACAGTGGCCGTCGATCGGGGTGTTGGTGCTGTCGCAGTATGTCGAGAAGCGTTATGCGGCTCAGCTTGTCGAAGGCGAGGGGGAGCGGGTCGGGTATCTCCTCAAGGACCGGGTTGCCCAGGTCGGTGAGTTTCTCGATGCTCTTGCCCGGGTTGGTGATGGTGGCGTCGCGTTCGACCCGGAGGTCGTTCGGCAGCTGGTCCAGCGCACCTCGCGTGCTGACCCGCTGACCACGCTCACCCACCGGGAACGGGAGGTCCTGGACAAGATGGCCGAGGGCCACACCAACCCCAGCATCGCCAAGCGGCTCCACATCTCGGTCTCAGCGGTCGAGAAGAACGGGAACTCGATCTTCGACAAGCTCGGCATCGTCGACGACACGGCCTACAACCGTCGAGTGCTGGCGATACTCCGATACCTCAACTCATGACGTTGTGTTTGTCGGTGGCTACGGGTATGAAACATCACGGCCCTTCGAAAGGAGCTGGCATGCGTCCTCGCCGTCTCGGTCTCCCACTCGCACTCCTGCTCACCGTCGGCCTCACGGCCGCGCCGGTGGCCGGGGCTGATCCCGGGAAAGTACCCGTGGCCAGCGGATACGGTGGCGCGGTCGTCTCGGACACCATCGAGTCGACGCGGGCCGGGATCGACGTCCTGAAGCGAGGTGGCACCGCGGCCGACGCCGCGGTCGCGGTCGCGGCGACCCTCGGGGTCACCGACCCGTACGTCGCGGGGCTCGGTGGTGGTGGGTACCTCGTCCACTACGACGCTCGCACCGGCCAGGTCTCGACCATCGACGGTCGCGAGACCACGCCGCGAGCGGGCACCGAGACGATGTTCATCGACCCGGCGACCGGGCAGGCCTATGCCTTCCCGAAGGCCGTGACCAGCGGGTTGAGCGTCGGCGTGCCGGGCATGCTCGCCACGTGGCAGCGGGCGCTCGACCGGTGGGGCCGCTTCTCGCTGCGCGACAACCTGAGGCCGGCGATCGCCGTCGCCGAGCGGGGGTTCACCGTCGACGCGACGTTCCGCGAGCAGACGCGCCAGAACCAGTCCCGCTTCGCGCAGTTCGGGTCCACGGCCGAGCTGTACCTGCCCGGCGGCCAGCTGCCGGTGGTCGGCTCGACCCTGCGGAACCCGGATCTGGCCGCCACCTACCGGCAGATCTCCCGGGAGGGCATCCGCTCGCTGTACGGCGGCCCGGTCGGCCGGGACATCGTCGCGACCGTCCAGCACCCGCCGGTCGCACCCGGTGCGACGATCGACCCGCCGCGTGGGCTGATGACCATCGGCGACCTCAAGGGCTACCGCGCCGTCGACCGCCGGCCGACGCACGTCGGCTACCGCGGGTACGACGTGTACGGCATGGCGCCGTCGTCGAGCGGCGGCATCACGGTCGGGGAGTCGCTGAACATCCTGGAGCAGTACCGGCTGTCCGGAATGGACGAGGTGCAGGCGTTGCACCACTACCTGGAGGCCAGCCGCCTCGCGTTCGCGGACCGTGGGCGCTACATCGGCGACTCGGACTACGTGGACGTGCCGCAGCGGACGCTCCTGTCCGACCGGTTCGCCAGGCAGCGGGCCTGCGAGATCGACCCGACGACCGCCGCGCCGGGCGCGGTCGCGCCCGGGGACCTCAACGGGTCCGGCGAATGCACGCCGGCCGGCCGGGCCGCGCCGGGCGGCAACGACGGCGACCACACGAACCACTTCGTGGTGAGCGACCGGTGGGGCAACGTCGTGTCGTACACGAACACGATCGAACAGCTCGGCGGCAGCGGGATCGTGGTGCCGGGTCGTGGCTTCCTGCTGAACAACGAGCTGACCGACTTCAACTTCACGCCGACGCAGGGGTCCGCGCCCGACCCGAACCTCCCGGCGCCGGGCAAGCGGCCGCGGTCGAGCATGTCGCCGACGATCGTGCTCAAGCACGGCAAGCCGTTCATCGCGGTGGGTTCGCCGGGCGGTGCCACGATCATCACGACGGTGCTGCAGATCCTCGTGAACCGGATCGATCTGGGGATGTCGTTGCCGGACGCCATCGCGGCGCCTCGGGCCTCGCAGCGCAACTCCGCGCAGACCCAGGTGGAGCCGGCGTTCCTGCAGTCGCCCGTGGCGTCCGGGTTGCTGGCGCTGCACCACCAGTTCGTGATCCGGGACACCAGTGGGCTCGATCCGTCGATCAAGATCAGCCCGGACATCGGGGTGGCTTCCGGGCTCGAGTTCGGTGCGCACGGGAAGGTGCTCGCGGCTGGTGAGCCGGTGCGGCGGGGTGGGAGTGCCGCTGCCGTGGTTCGTCCGGGCTGAGGTCGTCCGGGCTGAGGTCGGGCGCTCGGTCCTCGGGCTGGGTGCAACGGGCCGGTTCGGGTGTTGGTGGCCCGAGCCGGCGGGGCAGGGTGGCGGGTTCCGCGCCTTGGTGGGACCTGACGTGCTCAGTCCGCCAGTCGGACCTGACGTGCTCAGTCCGCCAGGAGGGTGCGGATGGCTGTCGCCTGGTCGGCGGGAAAGACCAGGATGCGTAGGCCGTTGCCCTCCGGGTCGGGGACCGTCGTGGCGCGGACGCCGACGTCCTGGAGCCGCTCCTCGACCATCCTCGCCGCTGTCGACGAGGGAACCCTGGCCACCTCTTTCAGCAGGCCGTAGTCCTTGCGGTGGGCCTTGTCCGTGTCCAGGTTCGACGCCCACCTCAGCACAACGGCGAGCAGTGCCATGACGCTGAGGCCGATCAGCGGGACCAGGAGCACCGACACTCCTTCATTCTCGCGCCGCGGTCCGGGGAAGGCCAGGTGTGATGGCGACATTCACCACACACGAGCTGCCGGGGAGGTTACTGGCCAGTACGCTCAGATGATCCCCGGCTACGGAGGTGGTTTCGATGGCGTACCCAACCGACGCCGAGCGGGATCGGCCCTGGGTCATGCGTACCTACGCCGGGCACTCCTCCGCCGCCGCCTCCAACCGGCTCTACCGCCGCAACCTGGAGAAGGGGCAGACCGGGCTCTCCGTCGCCTTCGACCTGCCCACCCAGACCGGGTACGACCCCGATCACGAGCTTGCCCGGGGTGAGGTGGGCAAGGTTGGCGTGCCCGTCAGTCACATCGGGGACATGCGCCAGCTCTTCGACGGCATCCCGCTCGCGGGAGCCAACACCTCGATGACCATCAACGCCACCGCCATGTGGTTGTTCGCCCTCTACGTCGAGCTTGCCAAGGAGCAGGCCGAGCGCGACGGCAGCGACTGGCACGAGGTCGTCGGGAAGCTCGCCGGGACCACCCAGAACGACATCATCAAGGAGTACCTCTCCCGCGGCACGTACGTCTTTCCGCCCGGCCCCAGCCTGCGCCTCATCACGGACATGGTCGCCTGGACCGTCGCCAACGTCCCGAAGTGGAACCCCACCAACATCTGCAGCTATCACCTGCAGGAGGCGGGCGCGACCCCGGTCCAGGAGGTCGCCTACGCCATGTGCACGGCCATCGCCGTCCTCGACGCCGTGCGGGACTCGGGGCAGGTGCCGCGGGACAAGATGGGGGACGTCGTCGCGCGCATCTCCTTCTTCGTCAACGCCGGGGTGCGGTTCGTCGAGGAGATGTGCAAGATGCGGGCCTTCGCCCAGCTCTGGGACGAGGTCACGCTCGACCGGTACGGCGTCGAGAACCCCAAGCACCGGCGGTTCCGGTACGGCGTGCAGGTCAACTCGCTCGGGCTCACCGAGGCACAGCCCGAGAACAACGTGCAACGCATCGTGCTCGAGATGCTGGCCGTCACCCTTTCGCGGGACGCTCGGGCGCGGGCCATCCAGCTGCCCGCGTGGAACGAGGCACTCGGCTTGCCCCGACCCTGGGACCAGCAGTGGGCGTTGAGGATGCAGCAGGTCCTCGCCTACGAGACGGATCTCCTCGAGTACGAGGACATCTTCGCCGGGTCGCCCGTCATCCAGTCCAAGGTGGACGAGATCGTCAGTGGCGCCAAGGACGAGATCGCGCGGGTTCAGGACATGGGCGGTGCGGTCGCGGCCGTCGAGAGTGGCTACATGAAGACCCGGCTCGTCGGCTCGCTCGCCGAGCGCCGCCGGCGCATCGAGGCCGGCGAGGAGATCGTCGTCGGCGTGAACCGGTTCGACACCACCGAGTCCAGCCCGCTCGAGGGTGAGGGCGTGATCGAGACGATCAAGCCCGAGGTCGAGCAGGAGGCCGTCGAGGCGGTCAGGTGGTGGCGTGGGCAGCGCGACCAGTCCGAAGTGGACAAGGTGCTGGAGGCCCTCACCTCCGCCGCGCGCACCGACGCGAACCTCATGGAGGCCACGCTGGAATGTGCCCGTGCCGGCGTGACCACCGGTGAGTGGGCCGGGGCGCTCAGGGAGGTCTTCGGCGAGTACCGCGCGCCCACCGGTGTCTCCGGTGCGTCCGCCGCCGGTGAGCCCAAGGCCGAGCTCTCCGTCGTGCGTGAGCGGGTCCGCGAAACCGGCGCCGAGCTCGGTGGGCGGCTGCGCATGCTGGTCGGGAAACCCGGGCTCGACGGGCATTCCAACGGTGCCGAGCAGATTGCCGTGCGGGCCAGGGATGTCGGGTTCGAGGTTGTGTACCAAGGGATTCGCCTCACCCCGGCGGAGATCGTGGCCGCCGCCGTGCAGGAAGGCGTGCACGTGGTCGGGCTGTCCATCCTGTCCGGGTCGCACCTGGAGGTCGTCCCGGACGTGGTCGAGGGGCTGAGGGAAGCGGGCGCCGAGGACATCCCGGTCGTCGTGGGTGGCATCGTCCCGCCTGCCGACGCGCAGATCCTGCTGCGCCGCGGGGTCGCCAGGGTGTTCACGCCCAAGGACTACGAGCTCAACGAGATCATGAACGAGATCGTCGACGTGGTCCGGGAGGCGAACGGGATCCACACCCCGGTGTGACCGCGTGGGCTCGCGGCGCCGGCGTGGATCGCACGAAAGTGTTCTCGTGCTCGATCAGCGGCGAGCCCTGAGCGTATGTTCGGGAGTCATGGCACACATCTTCGTCAAGGAAGACGGTGACACGGTCCGGATCACGATGAACCGGCCTGCCAGGCGGAACTCGCTGTCCCACGAGCACCTGGCCGAACTGCTGGCCGCGTTCGAGGAGGCCGGCGAGTCCGCGGCGACGGGCATCGTGCTGGCGGGGGAGGGGCCGGTGTTCTCCGCCGGCCACGACTTCGGTGACGTGGCGGCGCGGGACCTCAGCGGCGTCCGGGAGCTGCTGAGACTGTGCACCGCGCTGATGAACGTGATCCAGTCGGTGCCGCAGGTGGTCATCGCGCGGGTGCACGGGCTCGCGACCGCCGCCGGGTGCCAGCTGGTCGCGTCGTGTGACCTGGCGGTGGCGGCCTCCTCGGCCGGGTTCGCCCTGCCCGGCGGCAAGGGCGGCTGGTTCTGCCACACGCCCGCGGTGCCGGTGGCCAGGTCGATCGGGCGCAAGCGGCTGATGGAGATGGCGCTGACCGGCGATGTGGTCGACGCCGAGACCGCGCTGGAGTGGGGCCTGGTGAACAAGGTCGTGCCGGACGACCAGCTGGACCAGGCCGTCGACCACCTGCTCATGCGGGCCACGCGGGGTAGCCGGGCGAGCAAGGCGCTCGGCAAGCAGACGATCTACGCGCAGCTCGACCGGCCGGAGGTGGATGCCTACACGGTCGCGCTGGAGGTCATGGCTTCGGCGTCACAGCTTCCCGGTGCCCGGGAGGGGATGGCGGCGTTCCTGGAGAAGCGTCCTCCGGTGTGGCCGGACTGAGCATGCCCGCGCTGGCCACCGCGACCCCGCAGAACACCACCACCAGGAGGAACGTGAGGTTCAGCGGCATGAGGCGGGTCAGCGGGCCGATGATCGCCGGGCCGGCGAGGATGCCCAGGTAGCCGAGACCGGCCACGCGTGACACGTTGGCGCCCGCGTTGTCGCGGTCCATGTGACCGGCCGCGCTGAACAGCTGCGGCACCGTGCCGGACAGGCCGATGCCGAACAGCGTCCAGCCCGCGATCGCCACCGGCGCCACCGGGGCCAGCGCGGCGGTGAGCACACCGACCGCCGCGATCGCCGAGCCCCAGCGGACCACCGCGACCGGGCCCACCCGGGCCACCACGGGGTCGGTCAGCAGCCGGCCGATAGTCATCGCCGCGGCGAACGAGCCGAACGCGAACGCGGCCACACCGGGTGGCGCGTCGAGAATCGTCTGCAGGTGCAGCACGCTCCAGTCGTTCGCGACGCCCTCGGACAGCATCAGCAGTGCCGCGATCCCGGCCATCACCCAGATGCGGGCCGGCGACCGCTTCTTGCGTGCGCGCGGCACGGCCCCGTGCTCGACCGGCTGCCGGCGCAGCAACAGCGGGGTGGCCGCCGCCCCGATCGACAGCGCGATGACGGTCGCGATCGTCAGTGTCGTCGCCGGGGACCAGCCCCAGCTCAGCGTGCGGGCGCCGACCAGCGCGGCGACGAAGCCGCCGACCGACCAGATGGCGTGGAACGCGGACATGATCGGCCGGCCGTACCGGTGCTCCACCTCGACGGCATGCGCGTTCATGCTCACGTCGAGCGTCCCGTTGCCGATACCGAGCGTCACCAGCGCCGCGCCGAGCGCCGGCGCGCTGGTCGCGATGCCCGGCAGGATCAGCGCCAGCGAGCACAGCACGGCGGAGACCGGCACCACCCGGTGCGGGCCGAACCGGTCGGCCAGCGGCCCGGCGACCTGCATGCCGACGAACGCGCCGCCGCCGAGCAGCAGCAGGAGCAGCCCCAGCGTCGCGTGGCTGACGCCCGTCCGGTGCTCGGCCGCCGGGATGTGGACCAGCCACATGCCCACGACGAACCCGTTGAGGGCGAAGAAGGCGAAGGTGCCCGCCCTGGCACGCCGCAAACGTTTGTCCACACCCAGCACGGTACTTACGCGTCCCGCCTCCCACGTGAGTTCGCAAGCAATATCACGGCGCCGGCCAGTGCGATGACGACCGCGACCGGCACCTGTGCGCCCTCCGGCAGCACGTACCGCACCAGGAACCAGCCACGTCCGCTGTCCCGGAGAGCGCTCAACGCGCCGCCGACCCCCTGGACACACAGGATGATCCCGATCGACTCGATGACCCACCTCAAGGGAATCCCCTTTCCTCGGCACTCACGGTGGCGGGTGGGACGGCCCGCCGTCTTCGGCAGGCCGGACCACGCCGGGTCATCACTTCGACTGATCCGGGCCCGGCCACCGATGTGCTGGGATGGGGACCGTGAACGGGGTGATCGAGCGGGTGCGCGGGTGGGCGGGGCCGCGCGTGCCGGTGTTGCAGGCCGTCGTGCTGTTCGCCCTCGGCAACGTCGTCCTCGCGTCGGGGCTGCCGGTGCTCGCGTCGCTGCGCGGCGACGTGCTGCCGACGACCCACCTTGTCCGGCTCGTCGCCCTCGCGGTCCTGTGTGCCGCGGAGCTGTTGCGTCAGCGTGCGCCTGGCGTGGCGCTGACCGTCGCGCTCGTGATCGCCGGTGCCGAGCTGTCCTACGGCGTGTCTCTCGCCACCGTCATCGTGCTCACCGACCTGTTGTTCTCGGCCACGGTCTTCGGCTCGCGGCGCACCAACCAGGTCGTGGTGCGGGCGTCCGGCGCGGTGGTGCTCGGGCTGGTGGTCGTGTCGGTCATGTCGGCGCACGGGCTGCGGGACGTCGTGGTCATGCTGCTGCAGCTGTGCAGCCTGCCGCTGATTCCCGTGTGGTGGGGGATGAACGTGCGCCACCACCGCGAGACGGCCGCGGCCGAGCGGGCGCGGGCCGACCAGCTCGCCAGGATCGCCGAGCTGGACCGGAACGCGGCGGTGCAGGCCGAGCGGTCCCGGATGGCTCGCGACCTGCACGACGTCATCGCCGGGCACCTGTCCGCGATCGCTATCCAGTCCGCGGCCGTGCTGTCCATGGTGGACGGTGACCCGGCGGCCGTGCGGCGGGTGCTGAGGTCCGTGCGGGAGAACAGTGTCCAGTCGCTGACCGAGATGCGGGCGATGATCCACCTGTTGCACTCCGAAGGGTCCACTGTGGAGCACACGGCGCCGGCGCGGCTGCGGGACATCGCGCAGCTGCTGGAGTCCGCGCGGGCCGCCGGACTGGACGTCGACGCGCGCACGGACGTCGGCGGGGAGCTGCCGGCGGCGGTGGACCTGTCGGCGTACCGGATCGTGCAGGAGGCCCTGACCAACGTGGTGAAGCACGCGCCGGGCGCGCGGGCGTCCGTGCTGGTGGGGCGGGAGGACTCGACGCTCGTCGTCGAGGTGCGCAACGAACGCACGCGGTCCACCGTGGCACAGGTGTCGGGCCGGGGTCTGCTGAACATGCGGGAGCGTGCGCAGGCCGTCGACGGGGTGCTGGTGGCCGGCCCGTGTGCACGTGAGTGGCGGGTGCGGGCCGAGCTGCCCGCGGACGGGGAGCGCTCGTGAGCAGCGCGAACGGTCGGCGAATCCGCGTGCTGGTCGCGGACGACCACGCGGCGATCCGGGCCGGACTGACCATGATCCTCGACGGCGCGCCGGACGTCGAGGTGGTCGCGGAGGCCTCGGACGGCGCCGCGGCCGTGCGGAAGGCGGCGGCGCTGCGGCCGGACGTGGTGCTCATGGACGTCCGGATGCCCGGCACGGACGGGCTGGCGGCGACCCGGCAGGTGATCGAGGCGGGCAGCGCGCAGGTGATCGTGCTGACGACGTTCGACATGGACGAGTACGTGTACGGGGCCATGCGCGCGGGCGCCGCCGGTTTCCTGCTGAAGTCCGTGGACGCGGCACGCCTGGTCGAGTCGATCCGTCTGGTCGCTGCCGGCGACGGCGTGATCGAGCCCAGCGTCACCAGAAGGCTCATGTCGGCGTTCGCCTCCGCGCCGGCGCCGGTCGCCCCGCCGGAGCTGTCCGCGTTGACACAGCGGGAGCGCGACGTGCTGGTGTGCATGGGGGAGGGGCTGTCGAACCAGCAGATCGCGCGCAGGCTCGGCGTCGGCGAGGCGACGGTGAAGACCCACGTGTCGCGGGTGCTCACCAAGCTCGACCTGCGGTCCCGCGTGCAGGCGGCGGTGCTCGCGAAGGACGCCGGGCTGGTCGGCTAGCCTGCTTCGCGTGAGCGGAGCAGGCGGAGCGAACCATCAGCACTCAGGCCGGCGCCACGGCGCGGGGGAGGGGGCGGCGTGCGTCTCGTGATCGCGCGCTGCCAGGTCGACTACGCAGGCCGGCTCACCGCCCACCTGCCCATGGCCACCCGGTTGCTGCTGGTCAAGGCGGACGGCTCGCTGTCCGTCCACTCGGACGACCGCGCGTACAAGCCGCTGAACTGGATGAGCCCGCCGTGCTGGCTGACCGAGGAGCCCGGCACGTGGACCGTGGCGAACAAGGCGGGGGAGAAGCTGGTCATCACGCTCGAGGAGGTCATGCACGACTCCGCGCACGAGCTGGGCGCCGAGCCGGGGCTGGTCAAGGACGGTGTGGAGGCCCACCTGCAGGAGCTGCTCGCCGAGCACATCACCACCCTCGGTGACGGCTACTCACTCATCCGGCGCGAGTACATGACCGCGATCGGGCCGGTCGACATCCTGTGCCGCAACGCCGCCGGCGCGACGGTGGCGGTCGAGATCAAGCGCCGGGGTGAGATCGACGGGGTCGAGCAGCTGACCAGGTACCTGGAGCTGCTGAACCGCGACCCGCTGCTGGCGCCGGTGCACGGCGTGTTCGCCGCCCAGCTGATCAAACCCCAGGCCCGCACGCTCGCGGAGGACCGCGGCATCCGGTGTGTGACCCTCGACTACAACGCCCTGCGCGGCATCGAGTCGGACGAGTTCCGCCTGTTCTGAGCGGAGCTTGCGGAGCGAGCATTGTTTTCGACGGTTCGGTGCACGGGTGTGACGAGCACTCGTTACGGTGCACGTGTGAGGCGCTCCTTCGTCCTACTGACACTGTCCGTGGTGGCCGCCGTCGTGCTCGCCGGGTGCGGCGACACCGTCGACACGGCGAAGGTGACGTTCACGCGCAGCACCGTGCCCGCCAACAAGGCCGGCACGGAGACCGGCGGCACCGGCAAGCCCAAGTCGAACGACCCCGCGTTCACGAACGAGAGACTGCGCGCGCTCGACGCCTGCGGCCTGCTCAGCAAGGACATCCTGTCGGCGGTCGGCGTACCGGCCGACAACAGCGCCGAGGACTTCAGCGAGTGCTCGAACTACATGAAGGACAAGGACGGCAAGGACCTCAGCATCACGCTGTACGTGGGCGAGACGATCAACGGGGCCGAGGACGCCGAGGAGAACATCGGCGGGCTGCCCGCGCTGACCAGCAAGCTCGACGACAGCAGCGCGTGCTTCGTCAGCGTCGTCACCTCGACCAACCCGAACTTCGGCGTCCGGGTGCAGATCGGCGGGGACGGCAAGGACCTGTGCGCGACCGGGCGGACCGTGCTCGCCAGCGTCGTCGACCTGATCCGCAACGACCCCCCGAAGCGCGACGACAGGACCGGGTCGATCGCCAACTCCGACCCGTGCACGCTGCTCGACCCCGCGGCGTTGAAGACCGCCGTGGGCGGGGTCGAGACCACCCCGTCGCCGTACACGCTGCACTGGTGCAACTGGGTCGGCGACGCCATCTCCGTCGGCGTCTGGTTCCGGACGGGATACGACCCGAAGGACAGTTCCGTCGACAAGGGCACGCCGGTCGACCTGGGCAACGGGGTCACCGTGTACCAGAGCGCGCAGTCCGGCGCCGCCTCGTGCCGGCTTGAGTGGCGGCACCGCTCCACGGGCCAGGACGGCGCCGACGAGATCATCGAGGTCGACGTCGACAACTCGTCGCCGCCGGCGGGCGACAACGGCTGTCCCACGGCGACCGAGGTGGCGAAGCTGCTAGTCCCGGCGCTGCCGAAGCCCTGACCGTACGTGCCGACCGGCTCGGCAGGCCGTTCCCGGCGCACTTGGTCGATCCAGTCGGCGCAGGCCCGTGAGGTGGGCCACGGCTGGGCTGCCACCTAAGTTACTGGCGGGTACCGTCCGAGGTCAGCCTTCTGGACGGGACTGCGGAGGTACACGGTGGCACGTGAGATCCACAGCGTCGGGGTCGTCGGCCTCGGCACCATGGGGGCCGGGATCGCCGAGGTCGTGGCCAGGACCGGGCGGACCGTGGTCGGGGTCGAGGTCGACGATCTCTGCGTCGCGCGGGCTCGGGAGCACCTCGAGCACTCCACCGAGCGGGCGGTCGCCGGCGGGAAGCTGGACGCCGGGGAGCGGGACGCGCTGCTGAGCAGGATCAGTTTCACCACCGATCTCCATGACCTGGCCGGCGTCGATCTCGTCGTCGAGGCCATTCCGGAAAGCCTGGAGCTCAAGGCCGGTGTCTTCACCGAGCTGGAGCAGGTCTGCCGGCCCGACGTCATTCTCGCCTCCAACACGTCCTCGCTCTCCGTCACGGAGATCGGGGTGCACACCGGGCGGCCCGGCAAGGTCGTCGGGCTGCACTTCTTCAACCCGGCGCCGGTGCTCAAGCTCGTCGAGATCGTGCGGACGGTGGTCACGGAACCCGAGGTCGTCGCCGACGTCGAGGCGTTCGCCCGGTCGCTCGGCAAGGAGCCCGTCGTCATCGGGGACCGGGCCGGGTTCATCGCCAACGCGTTGCTGTTCGGCTATCTCAACCACGCCGTCTCGATGTACGAGTCGCGGTACGCCAGCCGTGAGGACCTCGACGCCGCCATGCGGCACGGCTGCGGATATCCCATGGGGCCCTTGGCACTGCTCGACCTCATCGGGCTCGACACCGCCTACGAGATTCTCGAGACGATGTACCGCCAGTCGCGCGACCGCCTGCACGCGCCGGCGCCGCTGCTCAAGCAGATGATCACCGCGGGCCTGCTCGGGCGGAAGTCCGGGCGCGGCTTCTACACCTACGACGGCGTCGACTCGCCGACCGTCGTGTCCGATGTGGACACTCCGGCGGTGATTTCCGGGCCCACGCGCGACATCGGCCGGATCGGGGTCGTCGGGACCGGGACCATGGCCACCGGCATCGCGGAGGTCCTCGCCAGGAAGGGGTTCGACGTAGTGCTCCGCGCACGCGGCAGGGACCGGGCCGATCGCGCGCTGGCGAAACTCCGCGGGTCCCTCGACCGCCAGGTGACCAGGGGGCGGCTCGCCGAGGAGCAACGCGACGCCATCGTGGGGCGCGTGCAGGGCGTCATCGAGCTCGACGAGCTCGCCGACTGCGACCTCGTCATCGAGGCCGTCGCCGAGGAGCTCACGATCAAGCGCGAGGTGTTCGCCGCGCTGGACAAGGTGCTCAAACCCGGCGCGATCCTCGCCACGACCACGTCGTCGTTGCCGGTGATCGAGTGCGCGGCGGCCACGTCACGGCCGGGGGACGTCGTCGGCCTGCACTTCTTCAACCCGGCGCCGGTGATGAAACTCGTCGAGGTCGTGCGCACGATCGCCACCGCCGAGGACGTGGTCGCCACGGCCGACGCGCTGTGCCGGGCGGTCGGCAAGCACCCCGTCCACTGCACGGACCGGGCCGGGTTCATCGTCAACGCGCTGCTGTTCCCGTACCTGAACGACGCGGTCAAGATGCTCGAGGCCCACTACGCCGACGCGGACGCCATCGACACCGCCATGAAGGTCGGCTGCGGCCTGCCGATGGGCCCGTTCGAGCTGCTGGACGTCGTCGGGCTCGACGTCTCGCTCGCGATCGAGCGGTCGCTGTACTACGAGTTCCGCGACGCCGGGTTCGCCCCGGCCCCGCTACTGGAGCACCTGGTCACGGCCGGTCGGCTGGGGCGCAAGACCGGCAAGGGCTTCCGGGACTACTAGCCGCAGCCGCAGGCGCCGCCACAGCACCCGCCGCCTCCGGCCGGCGCCGCGGCACCGTCGCCGCCACGGCTCAGGGCCACCATCGACAGCAGCTTGACCGTGTCCTCGTGCCCGTCGGGGCAGGCCGCGGGGGCCGATGACTCACTCATCGCGCGGCGCACCTCGAAGGTGGTCGCGCACTCCTTGCAGCGGTACTCGTACGTCGGCACACGTCAATTGTGCCCTGCCGCTACCGTGGTTCGGTGTGCCCCGTCGTAACCGTGACCGCCGCGAGCCGGCCCGCGAGCTGAGCAGCGCGGGCTGGCAGCGGACCGAGTCCGCGACCGACGGCGAGTGGCTCGTCCGCAACGTCAGCGCCACGGCCACGACCAAGACCTACCGCTGCCCCGGCTGCGACCACGAGATCCGCCCCGGCACCGCGCACGTCGTGGTGTGGCCGGCCGACGAGCTGGGCACGGTCGCGGACCGCCGGCACTGGCATCTCGGCTGCTGGCAGGCCCGCGGGCATCGGCGGCCCACCCGCAGGCGATAAGCGCGAAATAACGCTACGAAAACTTCCTGAAAGGTGTCGAACCGACGCTTACTCCTACGACGTGTCTGTGAAAAGCAACCGGACAGACCAGCTAGGAGACAGTGATGTCGCACCCACTCGGCGCCCTCGCGGACAACATGACCGCATACGCCATCTACGCCACCGCCCAGTCCGAGATGCGTCGTGCCTACGCCCTGATCGACGCCGGTGAGCTCGACGCCGCCGCGGCCGAGGTCGAGTCCGCCGCGCACGCCGCCGAGGTGCTGGCCCGTGCGTCCAGGGAGCTGGACCGCGTCGCGCACTGGCGCAAGGTCGCCACCGCCCGCCAACGATTCGTCGACCAACTGCGGAGCGAGCCGGTGGCGGCCTGAGTTGCCCCGGCCACCGCCAGGCCCGGTGCCTCGAAGGACCTCCTCAGGACATTGATCGTCCCGAGGTAACCCTTCCGGGCATGGTCAGCCCGCGAACGTACGGGCCGCCGCCAGGAACGCGTCGTTCTCGGCCGGTAGGCCGATCGTCGCGCGCGCGCCTTCGCCCGCGAACGCGCGGATGATGACCTTCTGGTCCATGCAGTGCTCGTTGAACGCCGCCGTGCGGTCGCCCAGCGGCAGCCACACGAAGTTCGCCTGTGTCTCTGGGACGTCGTAGCCCATCTCCAGCAACGCGTCCCGGACCCTCGGCCGCTCCTCGATCACCTCGCGGCACCGGGCCATCAGCTCGGGCTGCGCCGACATGGCCGCGATGCCCGCCGCCTGCGCGATCCGGTTCACCGAGAACGGGATGCCGACCTTGCGCACCCCGGCCGCGATGTCGGCGTCCGCGACCAGGTACCCGAGCCGGATCCCGGCCAGCGCGTACGCCTTCGAGAACGTCCGCAGCACGGCCACGTTCTGCCGGTCCAGGAACGAGAAGCCGTCCGGCACGTCCGGGTCGGTCACGAACTCCCGGTACGCCTCGTCCAGCACCACCAGCACGTCCGGGGGCACCCGGTCCAGGAACGACGTCAGCTCCGCGGTCCGCAGCGCGGTCCCGGTCGGGTTGTTCGGGTTCGCCACGAACAGCACCCTGGTCCGGTCGGTGATGGCCGCGAGGATGCCCTCCAGGTCGAGCGCGTGGTCGACCAGCGGCACCTTGACCCCGCGAGCCATCGCGATCTGCGTGACGATCGGGTACGCCTCGAACGACCGCCAGGCGAACACGACCTCGTCGCCCTCACCGCACAGCGCCTGCACGATCTGCTGGCACAGGCTCACCGACCCGCAACCCACCGCGAGCCGCGGCCGGTCGACGCCGAAGTGCTCCGCCGTGCGGTCGAGCAGGTCGTCGCAACCCATCGCGGGATACCGGTTGACGTCCGCGGCGGCCTCGGCGATGGCCGCGAGCACGGACTGCGGCGCGGGGCCGGACAGCTCGTTGCTCGACAGGATCACGGCGCCGGGCACCTTGCGGCCGGCGATGTAGTCGGGAAGCGACGCGAGGTCGGCTCTGACCGTTACAGGCATGCTCGCATCATGTCATCCCGGGAGGTGGTAGAAGCAAGACAGCGCGCCCTGGAAGGGCGCCTCCCGCACCTTCACGAAGCCGAGCTTGTCCGCCACCCTGCGGGCCGGGTCGTTGCTGGTGGGCGTGATGATGACGATCGGCAGGCCGGGGTGGGTGTGCCGGCCCCACTCGACGGCCGCTGTGACCATCTCAGGTGCGTAGCCCTGGCCCCAGAAGCCGGGGAAGAGGCGGTAGAACACGTTGAGGTACGGGCCGTCGTCGCCGTAGGCCAGCTGCAGGCCGCCGAACCCGGCCAGCTCACCCGTGGCGGCCAGTTCGATGGCCCAGTAGCCGTAGCCGAACTCGGTCCAGTGGTCGAGCCACGACGCGAAGAGGCGGCGCGAGTCCGCCGGCGGGCTCGCGCCCTCCGGCCGGTGCCGGGTGGCGTCCGGGTCCGCGTGCAGGGCGATCATCGCGTCGACGTCCCCCGGCGCGACTCTCCTGAGCACCAGCCGTGCGGTGGCGAGCCGCTCGGGTCTGGCGCCCTCCGAAACCTGTGTCACTTCTCGATGCTAACCACGAGCACCGACGGTCACTCGAGCCAGCGCGCGACCGCGCCGGTGAGCTCCTCGGGCGCTTCCAGCGGCGGCAGGTGCCCGGCGCCGGCCAGCGTCACGACCTCCGCCTTCGGCATCAGCGCGGCGAGCGCGTCCGCCTCCCCGACCGGGATGAGCGTGTCCTGCTCGCCCCGCACGACCAGCGTCGGCACCTCCGTGTCCCGCAGCAGCGCCGACGAGTCGGGCCGCGCGCCCATGGCCCGCTGCGCCCACGCGATGGCGGCGCCGTCCTGCTCGGCCACGAGCGCGCGCACGGTCGCCACGACGTCCGGGCGGCGCTCGTGGGTCTCCGCGCCGACCAGGTTCGGCAGCATGGCGTCGGCCACGAAGCCCGGACCCTCGTCCTCGACGCGTGCGGCCATGGCGTGCCGGTTCGCCCGGGCCGCCTCGGTGTCCGCGGTCGCCCGGCCGGAGATCAGCACGAGTCCCGCGACCAGCTCGGGTGCGGCACGCAGGACGGCCATGGCCACGTAGGTGCCCATCGAGCAGCCGCCGACGAGCGCGCGGCGCCCGGCGAGCCGGTCGATGACGTCGTCGGCGGCCCTGGCCAGGTCCGGCTCGTCGGCGCCGAGCGGGACGCCGCCGAAGCCACGCTGGTCCGGGGTGATCAGCTCGGCGTGCTCTTCGAGGCCGGCGCGTACCCCGTCCCACATCCGGCGGTCCAGCGGGAACGCGTGGAGCAGCACGAGCGGTGTGTCGGGAAAGCGCATCTCCCCATCCAAGCAGCTCAGCGTCGTCGACGTCGTCGTGGCGTGGTGCGTTCGTCGTCGGGTTCGAGCGGAACGTGCGGGGCGTCCTCGGTCGCGGCGGCCAGGCCCAGCAGCTCGGCGGTGAAGTCGGCGAGGCTGGCCGGCTGTTCCTCGCCCGCTCGCCGCAGGACCGCCGAACGCAGGCGGGAGTAGCCGCGGACCGACACGGGACGGCGTGCGTGCACGGCGTACGCCGGGTCGTCCCGCAGCGCCTCGGTCAGCTCCAGGTCCACCAGGACCGTGCCGGGGCGGGCCACCGAGGTCAGGCGGCTCGCGATGTTGACCACCGGGCCGTAGACGTCGCCGAAGCGGTTCAGCACCCGGCCGTAGGCGAGCCCCGCCCGCAGTGACGGCACACCGTCCTCCTGTTCGGCGCGGGCGATCAGCGTCAGCGCGATCTCGGCGCCGTCGGCGGGGGAGTCCGCGACGAACAGCACCTCGTCACCGAGCATCTTGACGATCCGGCCGTGGTTCTCGGCCACGACGTCGCCGGACAGCGCGTCGAACCGCTCGACGACGTCGACCAGCTCCTGCTCGGTCGCGCGGCGGGTCAGCGACGTGAACCCGACCATGTCCGCGAAGCCGACGGCCAGCCGGCGCTCGTCGACCTCCTCGTCCGGGGCGGCGAGCAGCCGGCCCGCGAACGCGGCGAGATGGCGGCGCCAGACGAAGTCCTGCAGCGCCTCCAGCTCGGGCGTGAGGTGCTCGACGAGCCGGCCCAGCTGGCGCTCGTCCGCGGCCAGCTCCGGGTTGGCGGCCAGGATGTCACGCAGCATGTGGACCTGTGACTCGGCCAGGCGGGACATGTGCTGGCCGATCATGCGTGCGGTCGAGGTGGCGAGCGAGGGGTCGAGGATGCCGTTCTGGATCAGCTGGTCGGTGCGGCGCAACGCCTGGACGTCGCCCTCGGTGAACACGGCCGCGTCGTCGTCCTGGGTGGCGAAGCCGAGCGCACGCCACAGCGCGCTGGCGCGTTCGACCGACACGCCGGACAGGTCGGCGACCTGGGCACGCGTGTACTGCCTACCGCCGCCGAGCAGGATGCTCTCGATCGCCTCCTCGCCGGCGCCGCTCACGTCGTGTGGACGATGAGCACGTCGACCTTCGACTTGCGGGCGGCCTCCGACGGGACCGAGCCCAGGAAGCGGCCGGCGAGCGTGTTGAGGCCCCGGTTGCCGACGACCAGCAGGTCGGCGGCACGTTCCTCCACCACCCTGGTGAGGGTGGGGACCGGCTCGCCGTCCACGACCACGGTGTCGATCTTGGTGGCGCCCTGCCGCCTGGCGCGTTCCGACGCCGTGCGGACGGAGTCCTCGGCCGGGCTGGAGCCGACCACCTGGTAGGCGACGTCCGAGCCCAGCTCGTCGGTCGCCCTGCTGACCTCCTCGGGCCGCGCCGGGTGGTAGGCGCAGGCGATGACCAGCGTCGCGCCGGTGTCGGCGGCGATCCGCGCGGCGCGCTCGACCGCGAGGTAGGACGAGTCGGAGCCGTCCGTGCCGACGACCACTGTCTGGTAAGCCGTCATGTGTCCTCCAGTTAACTACTCGCGAGTAAACCTACCGTGGGTGTCGTGTCCTCCGCACGGATGCGCCAGGTCGTTTTTCCGCCAGCTCCCGGGTGCCCGGCGCGGGAGGCTTGGGTCATGAGCGACTACCTGATCCACCCACTGAACGAGCGCGGCACCGGCGGGGTTGCGGTCACCGCGGGCGGCGGCGAGCCGCTGCGGTGCTGCCTGCGCTACGCGACCGCCGGCGAGGAGATGGCGCTGTTCAACTACGAGCAGCCACTACCGGGCGACGGGCCCTACCAGCAGAAGGGGGCGGTGTTCACGCATGCCGAGGACTGCGCCGGCCCGGCCTCGGTGACCGCGTACCCGCGGGAGTGGGTCGGCCGGCCGCAGGCGCTGCGCGCCTACGACGCACGCGGTTGGATCCACCCGTCGACCCACGTCCACGACGGCGCCGACCCGGACGCGGCCATCGCGTCGGTGCTGGCGCATCCGGAGGTGGTCGAGGCACACAGCCACAACCTGGGCTACGGCTGCTACATGTTCCGGGTCACGCGGCGGTGAGACCGCTCGCGGCTACTCGCCGATGTCCTCGAACCAGAGGTCCGGCCGCTCGGCGATGAACGCCCGCATGAGGCCGATGCAGGTCTCGTCCTCGACGACCTCGATCCGCACGCCGTGCTCGGCCAGCCACCCGTGGCCGCCGGTGAACGTCGTCGACTCCCCGACGACCACGCGCGGGATGCCGAACTGGCGGACCAGGCCGCTGCAGTACCAGCACGGCGACAGGGTCGTCACCATGATCGTGTCGCGGTAGTGCCTTCTGCGGCCCGCGTCGCGGAACGCCGCGGTCTCCGCGTGCATGGACGGGTCGCCGTCCTGCACGCGGCGGTTGTGGCCGCGGCCCAGCAGCTCGCCGCCGGACGTGAACAGGGCCGCGCCGATCGGGATGCCGCCCTCCGCCAGGCCGAGCCGCGCCTCGTCGACGGCCACGGCCAGCAGGTCGGTCACCGGCTCACCCCGCGTCGCCCGGTCGGTCGGCGGCCACGGTTCGTTCCGTGGACGCCGCTCACCTGGAGATGCGCTTCGTCGTCTGGTCCGCCACGGACTTGGGGATCGGCACCTCGTCCGGGGCGCCCGCGGTCTCCCACTTCTCCTTCGCCGGGCCGGGCAGCGGGTTGCGGTCGCGTGGCGCGGGGGTGGGCTTGGCGCCCGCGTCCGCGGCGTCGGCCAGCTCCTCCGGCAGCGGCTCGAACGCCGGGACGGCGTTCTCCAGGTAGGCGTGCGCGTCGATGACCATCTCGCGTGCGGACGTCAGCTGCTCGGCGACCCGGGCACGCAGCTTGCGCAGGGCCGCGACGCGCTGGGCGGCGTGGTTGATCCGGCGGTTGGCCTCGTCGGTGGCATCGCGGACCCGCCGCTCCGCCTCGGTCGTCGCCTCCTGCAGGCGCGCGGTCGACTCGGTCATCGCCTCGTGCCGGCGGCGGTTGGCCTCCTCGGTCGCCTCGCGGACGCGGCGCTCGGCCTCGGACTTGGACGTGGCCTCCTGCTCGGCCAGTGCCCGCATGGACTCCGTGCGGCGGGAGGCCATCGCGATGTCGAAGTCCTCCTCGACCTGCTGGCGCCGGGCGTTGGCGGCGATCTCGGCGGCCTCGGCCTCCGACTTGGCCTTCGAGAGCAGCTCCTCGGCATCGCGGCGCGCGATCTCCAGCGCGCCGGCGTGCTCCTGCTCCATCTCGATGCGGCGCTCGTCCAGCTCGCGGATCTTGGCCTCGTACTTGCTCTTGACCTCGTCGGCCTCGGCCTGGGCCTTCGCGCGGGTGTGGTCGGCCTCGGCGGTGGCCTTGGCCCGCATCTCCTCGCACTCCTCCTGCGTGAGGCGCAGCATGCGCTGCAGGCGCTCGGAGAGGCCCTCGAGGGTCGTCGGCGGTTGTGCGAGTCGCTCGACCTGCTTGTTGAGGTCGTCGATCGTGGTACGAGCGAGTTCCAGCTGTGAGGTCAGCTCGGCAGCCTGCGCCGCCGCCGCGTTCCGGTCGGCGGCGAGGATCTTCAGCTGGCTGTCCAGCTGCTCGAGGTGCTCCTCGACCTGCATTCGACTGTAACCACGTTTGGTGATGTCGAAGCCGGCTCCCAGCGGTACAAGATCACGTTCTTCGCCCAGCGCCATGGCCCCACGCTACCTTGCCCGGTCCGCGCGGACTTGTCATGTGCTGGTTCAGACCCCGCGAAACCGGTTGATCGCCGAAAGATGTTGCGCTCGCAACTCGTTGTCCCGCACGCCGAGACCCTCTTCCGGGGCGAGGCACAGCACGCCGACCTTGCCCTGGTGCTTGTTCTTGTGGACCTCGTAGGCGGCCTGCCCGGTGTCCTCCAGTGAGTACACACCGGACAGTGTGGGATGGATCTTTCCCCTGGCGATCAACCGGTTCGCCTCCCAGGCCTCGCGGTAGTTGGCGAAGTGCGAGCCGATGATCCGCTTGAGGTTCATCCAGAGGTACCGGTTGTCGTACTGGTGCAGGAACCCACTGGTCGACGCGCACGTGACCACGGTGCCGCCACGCTTGGCCACGAACACGCTGGCGCCGAAGGTCTCCTTGCCGGGGTGCTCGAACACGATGTCGGGGTCGTCCCCGCCGGTGAGCTCACGAATCCGCGCGCCGAAACGCTTCCATTCCTTGGGGTCCTGGTTGTGCTCGTCCTTCCAGAACCGGTAGCCCTCCGCGCTGCGGTCGATGATCAGCTCGGCGCCCATCTTCCGGCAGATCTCGGCTTTCTGCGGGCTGGAGACGACACAGACGGGTGTCGCGCCGCCGTTGACGGCGAACTGCGTGGCATACGAGCCGAGCCCACCGGAGGCACCCCAGATGAGCACCGTGTCGCCCTGTTTCATCCCGGCACCGTTGCGGGAGACGAGCTGCCGGTAGGCGGTGGAGTTGACGAGGCCGGGGCAGGCGGCCTCCTCCCAGCTGAGGTGCGCCGGCTTGGGCATCAGCTGGTTCGACTTGACCAGCGCCAGCTCGGCGAGCCCGCCGAAGTTCGTCTCGAAGCCCCAGATCCGCTGCTCGGGGTCGAGCATCGTGTCGTTGTGCCCGTCCGGGTGCTCGAGCTCGACGTTGAGGCAGTGCGCGACGACCTCGTCGCCGGGCTGCCAGGCGTTGACGCCGGGGCCGGTGCGCAGGACGACGCCGGCGAGGTCGGAGCCGACGACGTGGTAGGGCTGGTCGTGCCGCTTGGCGAGGGGAGAGGTCCGCCCGTAGCGGCGCAGGAAGCCGAACGTGTCCATCGGCTCGAAGATCGAGGTCCAGACGGTGTTGTAGTTGATGGCGCTGGCCATCACGGCGACGAGCGCCTCGCCGGGACCGAGCTCCGGCGTGGGCACCTCGTCGACATGCAGTGCCTCGCGGGGGTCCTTGTCGGTGTGCTCGCGGCCCGCGAACATCTCGACCTCGTCGGCGTGCACGGTCACGCCGCGGTAGCTCTCCGGCACCGGCAGCGCGCCCAGCTCGGCGTGGTCACCTGCGAGGATCGCGTCGAGAATCTTCTGCATGCCCGCCAACGCTACCGGCCAGTAACGTTTCAGAAGAACCCAGGCGAGACCCGGGTCACTCGATGTGGTGGCGACCACCACAGAAAGTTTGACCGGCCGGCCAATCAAGCGCATGATTTGAGAAGAGGCACTCACCAACACGAAGAGGTGGTCTCGATGGCAGAAACAGCGGTTCGGCCGTGGACCCGGCCGTACGACTGGGCCGAGGTCGTCCTCGGCGTCGTCGCGCTCCTGTCCTTCCTCTGGACGGATACGAGTGATGCCGCGATGTGGACGATGATCGTGCTCGGCGCGCTCGTCGCGCTGGACGGCCTGGCCTCGCTGGCCTCGCCGGGCATGGTCTACGGCGAGGGGATCCAGGTGGTCCTCGGCGTGCTCATGTTCATCTCGCCATGGGTGATCGGGTACACCGAGCTCAACGGCATCTCCTGGTCGTCCTGGATCATCGGCGCGCTCACGGCGATCGTCGGCGCGGCGGCGTTCCCGGCGGCCCAGTCGGCACATCGGTCCGGCATCGCCGGCCAGCACTGACAGAATCGGCCACACGGCGCGCGGTCCACGGGTTACGTTCGTGGGCCGCGCGCTTTCGCGCCGGAAGGGAGTCGGACCGTGATGCGCAGAACCGGCAAGAAGGACGACCCGTCCGCGCGGGAGCGCATCCTGGTCGCCGCGGAGGAGCTGTTCGCCGAGTCGGGTTTCGAGGCCACGCCGACCTCACGGATCGCGGCGCTCGCGAAGGTGCCGAAGGGCCTGGTGCACTACTACTTCCAGAAGAAGCAGGACCTGCTGGCCGCACTCGTCGAGCGGCTGCCCGACGAGCACATCGAACCGGCGCACGTCGTCGTGCCCGGTGACGTGGCCGCGTCGCTGCGCCGGCTGGTCGCGGAGCTGGACGCACGCAACCGCGCGTCGACGCTGCTGTCCCACCTGCTCTGGCGGGAGGCCGACACGCACCCGTCGGTCAAGGAGGCACTGCAGTCGCGCTTCGTCACGGTCGTCGACCAGGTGCGGGCGGTCATCCAGGCGGCGAGCACCGCGGCACTGCCGCTGACGAGAGTCGAGACGGCGGCGGAGCTGCTCGCCCTGGCCGTCAGCTACCGCCACTCGGTTGCGCGCTACGCCGACACCGACGAGACCATGGACCGCGAGGTCGACTTCATCGCCGCCGCGCTCTGCGCCCGGTGACCTGTCTCGAACCTGTCTCGCGGGCTCCGCTCAGTGTTCGTGGTTCGCTCCGCGGGCTCCGCTCAGTGCCCCTGTGCCGGCTCCACCAGCTCGATGAGCACGCCGCCCGCGTCCTTCGGGTGCACGAAGTTCACCCTGCTGTTGGACGTGCCCTGCGCCGGCTTCTCGTACAGCACGCGAACTCCCTTGTCCCGCAACGCCTCCATCGCGGCCTCGATGTCGGTCACCCGGTAGGCGAGCTGCTGGAGGCCGGGACCCTTGCGGCCGATGAACTTGCCGATCGTGGTGTCCGGGCCGAGCGGCGCGAGCAGCTGGAGCGCCGCGCCCGTGCCGTCGTCGCCGGGCGCGCGCATCATCGCCTCGTGCGTGCCCTGGGTCTCGTTCACCTCGTCGTGAACCAGCTCGAGACCGAGAGTGTCGCGGTAGAACGCGATCGCCGCGTCCAGGTCCGGCACGGCGACACCCACATGGTCGATGGCGGTCACGAACGGTTTAAGTGCGTCCATTTCACTGACGATACGGCGTTCAATCGACACCGCGACCAGCGGTTGTGCGACCGCTCACACGTTAGGGGACCCCTGTTTCTACCAACGGGTAACGTAGGGGTTCTAGCCGGAGTTCTTTGGAGGCAGGCTGTGTCTGGATCCGTCATCGTCGCCGGGGCACGCACCCCGATCGGCCGGTTGCTCGGCGCCCTGAAGGACTTCTCCGGGGCACAGCTGGGCGGCGTCGCCATCAGGGCCGCGCTGGAACGGGCCGGGGTCGCGCCGGAGCAGGTGCAGTACACGATCATGGGTCAGGTCCTGACCGCGGGCGCCGGCCAGATCCCCGCGCGCCAGGCCGCGGTCGCGGCGGGCATCCCGATGGACGTGCCCGCGCTGACCATCAACAAGGTCTGCCTCTCCGGCCTCGACGCGATCGCGCTGGCCGACCAGCTCATCCGCGCCGGCGAGTTCGAGATCATCGTCGCGGGCGGCCAGGAGTCGATGACACAGGCGCCGCACCTGCTGCCCAAGTCGCGTGCCGGCTTCAAGTACGGCGACGTGACCATGCTCGACCACATGGCCTACGACGGCCTGTTCTGCGCGTTCGACCAGGTCGCGATGGGTGCGTCGACCGAGAAGCACAACGCGCGCTACGGCGTGACCCGCGAGGAGCAGGACGCGTTCTCCGCCCGCTCGCACCGGTTGGCCGCCGCGGCCATCGAGAAGGGCGTGTTCGCCGAGGAGATCGTGCCGGTGACGATTCCCCAGCGCAAGGGCGACCCGGTCGTCTTCGACACCGACGAGGGCGTGCGGGCCGACACCACGGCCGAGTCACTGGCCAAGCTGCGCCCGGCGTTCGCGACCGACGGGACGATCACCGCGGGCTCGTCGTCGCAGATCTCCGACGGCGCCGCGGCGGTCGTGGTGATGAGCAGGGCCAAGGCCGAGGAACTGGGTCTGGAGTGGCTCGCGGAGATCGGCGCGCACGGCGTCGTCGCCGGACCGGACGCGAGCCTGCACGAGCAGCCGTCGAACGCGATCAGGGCGGCCCTCGCGAAGGCCGGTCTCTCGGCGTCCGACCTGTCTCTCGTCGAGATCAACGAGGCGTTCGCGGCCGTCGGTGTGGTGTCCACGAAGCAGTTGGGCATCAGCGAGGACATCGTGAACGTCAACGGCGGTGCGATCGCGCTGGGGCACCCGATCGGGGCGTCCGGGGCGCGGCTGGCCGTGCACCTGGCCTACGAACTTCGCCGGCGTGGTGGCGGTCTCGGTGCGGCCGCGCTGTGCGGCGGCGGCGGCCAGGGCGACGCGCTTCTGCTGCGTGTCTAGCGTTTCGCGCTGTGTCCGACGTTTCCACGCTCGTCGAGCAGGCCCGTGCCGGACAGGCGCGGGCCGTCGCCCGGCTGATCTCGCTGGTCGAGGACGACAGTCCGGAGCTGCGGTCGGTGGCGGGCCTGCTGGCGCCGCTGGCCGGCCGGGCCAGGGTGCTGGGCCTGACCGGACCGCCGGGGGTCGGGAAGTCGACGTCCACGTCGATGCTGGTGTCGGCGTTCCGGGCACGGGACCTGCGGGTGGGTGTACTGGCGATCGACCCGTCGTCGCCGTTCTCCGGCGGGGCACTGCTCGGCGACCGGATCCGGATGCACAGCCACACCGTGGACGCCGGCGTGTTCATCCGCTCGATGGCGACCCGCGGCGCGCTGGGCGGCCTGGCGACGGCGACCCCGCAGGCGGTGCGGGTACTGGACGCGGCGGGGTTCGACGTGGTGCTGGTGGAGACCGTCGGGGTTGGACAGTCCGAAGTGGACATCGTGGCGCTGGCGGACACCACGGTCGTGCTGCTGGCGCCCGGGATGGGCGACGGCATCCAGGCGGCGAAGGCCGGGATCCTGGAGGTCGCGGACGTGTTCGTGGTGAACAAGGCCGACCGGGACGGCGCCGACCAGACCGTGCGGGACCTGCGCCACGCGCTTTCGCTGGGCCGCCGCGAGTCGGGTCCGTCATGGCGCCCACCCATCGTGCGGACGGTGGCGACGACCGGTGCGGGCGCGGACGATCTGTTGACCGCGCTGGATGGACACCACGAGTGGCTCGCGACGCACGGTGAGCTGGAGGCCAGGCGAATCCGGCGGGCGGCGAGCGAGATCGAGGCGATCGCGGTGGCGTCGCTGCGGGCGCGTTTGGGTGGGGTGAACGGCGGGGAAGCGTTGGCGGGACTGGCGAAGCGGGTGGCGGCGGGGGAGACGGACCCGTACACGGCGGCCGATCAGCTGACCGGCGGGGTATGACGTACCGATCGTCGTGACCTGAGGAGATTCACGGTCCGCTGTGGGCCGGCGGGGCTAGCATCCCGCGCGTGACGATGCCGCCAGGGGGACCGACCTACCAGCCGTACGGGCCACCGCCCGGCTATCCGCGGGGCTACGGCCAGCCGGGTGCCGCGCCGGCGTTCGGTGGGACGAGTGGCTATGACCCGGCGCCTGCGGCCGGCTATGCCGGGCCGGCGGCCGGTCATCCCGGCGGGCACGGCGCGGGTTACCCGGCCCCGCCCGGCTTCGGCGGGCCTCCGGGGATGCCGCCTGTTTGGATCGACGCCGGGACGGCCGGATATGGCGTGCCTCCTGGCCCGCCGGCAGTTGGCTACGGCCAGCCGGTCGGCTCGGCGGGCCATGCCGCGACGGCGCGCCCGGTGCCCGGATATCCCCCTGCCATCGGCTATGGCCAGCCCGCGGCTCCGGCCGCGTTTGCCGTGCCGGTTTCGGGCCCTTCAACCGGATATCCACCAGTCGCCGGTCATGGCGGGCCGGGGTCGCCTTCGGGGGCCTATGCGCCGCCGGGCCGTCCCCACAACGGTGCTGTCCCTTCCGCGTTCCTGCCCGCGGGGGTGCCCGGGTTCGGGCCGCCCGGTGTCGCGGGCCCGTCCGTCGTCATCGACGTCGGGAGGACCAACGCGCGCAAGGCGGTCATCGGGGCCAGCGTGGCAGGCGTGATCGGGTTGGTCGTGGTCGGCTCCGGAGTCACCGCGGCGGTCGACGGTGGCGCCGCCGCCGGCATCATCGGCGTGGTCATCGGGTTGCTGTTCCTCGTGCTGCCGGTCGGGCTGGTTGTTCGGCGGGACAAGGTCTTCCGCCCCCAGCACCTCGTCTTCGACGCCGTCGGGCTGCGTTGGGACGACCCGCGCGGCGCCCCCTGGATGGTCCCGTGGACCGAGCTCGCCGCCGTCTCGATCTCCAAGCACAGTCCCAAACAGGTCGGGCCGGAGTCCATTCAGGACAAGATCGTCGGCGCCGCCTCGGACAAGATCGCGGGCGAGCGTGCCCACGTCCGCGTCGACTTCCACCCCGTCGACCCCGCGTTCGCCGGTCGCCATCCGGAGATCGGGCACCTCTGGGAGCGCCAGGGCGTCCGGCACGGCTACCGCCTCCCGCTCGGCAGCAACGTCAAGTTCATCCCGCTCATCGCACAGGCCATGGGCCGCTTCGCCCCGCACCTCTACCGCGGGGTCAACGCCACCGAAGGGTTCTACGGCCTCAGCTGACCGGTGGCAGGCAACGGATCACGACCACGTCACCGTCCACCGTGGACTCGCCGGCGGCGTGCGGCAGGACGAACGTGGCACCCTTGGTCAGCGCGACGTCGCCTGCCTTCTCGGTGCGCAGCGTGCCCGTGCCGGACAGCACCACCAGCACGCCGAACGACGCGTCCAGCCGGGCGCCGGCCGTCAGTCGTTCCGCGCGGAAGAACTCCGGGCGCCCGAACAGCTCGCCCTGAGCCGAGTGGTGAACCAGCTCGTCCAGGCGGTCCGCCCAGCTCCGCCGGTCCACGCAGCCGAGCGCCGTCTCGAAGCCGACGCCGAGGTGGCCGCCTGCCTCGTCGTCGAGGAAGCCCTGCCACTCCAGCGTGACCGACAGGTCCGTCGGCTGCTGCAGCTCCACGATGAAGATCCCCGCGTCGATCGCGTGCGGCACCCCGGCCGGCACGAACCCCGCATCGCCCGGCCGTACCGTGACGGGGTTCAGTGCGGCCAGCATGGCCGCGGTGTCCTGCCGGGCGACCCAGACGGCCACCGTCTCCGGCGACGGCTCCTCGCGGAATCCGATGTGGACACCCGCGCCCTCCGCCGCGCCGACCACGATCCACGCCTCGGTCTTGCCGTAGCGGGAACCGAAGTGCCGCGCGGCGAACTCGTTGGACGGGTGACAGTGCACCGGCAGGCGCTGGCCCGCGTCGAGCAGCTTCACCAGCAGCGCCGGTTCCGGGCCGAACGCCCGCACATGTTCCTCACCCAGCCAGTTCGCCGGGTGCGCGGTCACCGCGTCGCGCAGCAGGGTGCCGTCGGGGAGCGTGGTGAGGCCGTCCGACTGCTCGCCGTGCAGCGTGGTGCACGAGGCGACCCAGTCCTCGGGCCCGAACTCCTTCGGCTCGTCACCGCGCAGCGCCGCGATGGCGGCGCCGCCCCGGTAGAAGCGGGGTGGCTGGTTGGCGGGCAGCCGGACCGGTCGCAGGCCGTCGTTCATCTCTCTCCTGATCCGCGGGGAATGAGGCGTGCGGGCAGCACGATCCGGCGAGGTGGTTCGCGGTCGCCGTCCAGGCGGGCGAACAGCAGCTCGGCCGCCGCCTTGCCCAGCTCGGCGGGGTCGAGGGCGACCACGGTGACCGGCGGGTCGAGCAGGTCGGCCAGCTCGAAGTCGTCGAAGCCGACGAGCGCGGGACGGTGCCCCGTCCCGGCGAAGGTGCGCAGGACCTGCACGGTGATCCGGTTGTTGCCGGTGACGACGGCGGTGGCGTGCCGCAGCGTGTCCGTGATGGTCCGTGTGGTGTGCGGGCCCATGGCGACGAGCCCCTCGTCGAACGGGACGCCGGCCCGCGCGCAGCCCTCGCGGAAGCCGGCGAGCCGCTGCGCGGCGGTGAAGACCCCGGGGCCGTGGCCCAGGAAGGCGATCCTGGTGTGCCCGTGTGTGGCGAGGTGCGTGACGGCCTGTGCGGCGGCGGCGACGTTGTCGACCAGCACGGTGTCGGCGTGGACGTCACCGGCCGGGCGGTCGACGAACACGACCGGCGTGCCGGAGGCGATCTCGGGCAGGAGGTAGGCGTGCTGGCGACCGGCGGGGATGATGATCAGGCCGTCGACCCGGCGGGCGCAGAACTCGAGGGCCAGCTCCCGCTCGCGGCCGGCGTCCTCGTCGGAGGAGCCGGTCAGCACCTGCCGGCCGAAGCGGCGGGCCACCTCCTCGGCGGCGCGGGTGAGCCCGGAGTAGAAGGGGTTGGCGACGTCTTCGAGGACGAGGCCGATGGTGCCGGTCGAGGAGCCGCGACGGAGGTTGAGCGCGCCGACGTTGCGGCGGAACCCGAGCCGCTCGATGGCGGCCAGGACGCGCTCGGCGGTCTCGGCGTGCACCCCGGGCTCGGCGTTGACGACCCGGGAGACGGTCTTGATGCTGACGCCGGCGAGCCGGGCGACATCGCTCATGGTCGCCCGCCGAGGTAGCCGGCCGCGGGAGTTCGACAACGTTGTCATGGCCTGGACATTCGACCCCGTGTCACGGGTCGCTGTCAACTCGACAAGGTTGTCAGGGCGGTACAAGAACGGCGGACGCCTCCAGGGGATGGATGGAGGCGTCCGCCGTCCCACCAGCCGCCGCGTTCCGAGGACGGCGGCTGGTGATGGGTGAGCGGGGAGACCGTTCCCGCCCACCCAGGGCAGGTGGTTCGGCGGACGGCGGCCCGGGGGATCCTGCCGCCGCCCGCCAGAGGAAAGCTTCGTGGTGGCCTGGTGCGCGCCCGCCGCGGGTAGCCGGCGCGCACCAGGTTTTTCTCCACCGGCCGGATTCGCTGCCTCACCCTGGGCGGCGGGAGCATCGGGCAACGTCCGGTCGGGCCCTTCCCCGGGTCAGTAGCCTGTGTTGCCGTCCGCCTCCCCGGACGACGAGCTCCTCCGCACTGGTGCGGAGGACTTGCAACCCTCCTTCTCGACGGCGAACCACACGCCGTCGACGCCGTGTCCGTTCACCTCGCCCGGCTTCCTGTCGCCGGTGAACAGGTAGACCGGCCACCCGCCCACGGTGACCTGCATCGACCCGTCGTCCCGGGGCACCATGCCGACCAGGTCCCAGTCGACACCCTTGACGTTGATGTCCTTGCCCGCGGCGGTCAGCAGCGGCGGCCACTTCTTGGCGCAGGCACCGCCGCACGTCGACCTGGGCGGGTTCTTGCTGTCCTTCGTGAACAGGTAGAGCGTCATCCCGTCCTGGTTCGTCAGCGCGGCGCCGAAACCGGGGATGTCCTTCGCGATCACCGAGGCCGGGGCGACCGCGTTCCCGGGGTTGGCCGGGGCCGCCGGCGCGGCGGGCGCCGCCGGGACGCCGGTCCGCGTGCCGAGCGGGGTCACGGCGAACCACGCGTTCTGGATGCCCTGCCCGGTGGCCTGGCCGGGCGTGGTGTCCCCCGCGTAGGTGTAGACCGGCTGCTTCGCGATCGTCACCTGCTTGGTGCCCTCCGGCCTGGTCATCGTGCCCAGCAACGTCGAGTCGACCCCTTTTCCGCGCAGGTCGTCGGTCGCCAGCAGCGGCGGCCACGACTCGGCGCACTGTGCCAGGCACTTCGTCGTGGGCGGGTTCGTGCTGTCCTGGGTGTACACGTAGAGCGTCTTGCCGGTCTGGTCGGTGAGCACCGATCCGATCCCGGCCACGTCGGCCGCGTTCACCGACACCGGTTGGGCCTGCGACTGCCGCGCGCCGGCCGCCGCGGGGTCGATCAGTGACGGCTCGTCCGGCGCGGCGTTGCCACACCCTGCGAGCAGGGCCAGAGCGGCGAACACCGGGACCACCAGATGCTTACGCACGGCTGGGCTTCCTTTCTCGGCGGAGCGAACCTCGTTTCCTGGCGCGGTTTGTGCGGTGAGCGTCGTGCTGTCCGAAGTGGCCGGCGCGCGGGTCGCGCCGGCCGTGCCATGGACACGGATCTACCTCGATTTCGGTTCACGGATGCCGGTGACCAGCTAGATTCCCCGGCGTGACCCAAACCGCGATCACCGTCGACGACGTGCGGAAGTCCTATGGCGACCTCAAGGCCGTCGACGGCGTCTCGTTCTCGGTCGACGAGGGGGAGTTCTTCGGCATCCTCGGACCGAACGGGGCAGGTAAGACCACGACGCTCGAGATCATCGAGGGCCTGCGCCAACCGGACGGCGGCACCGTGCGTCTGCTCGGTCAGGAGCCGTGGCCACGCAACACCGCCCTGCTGCCGCGCATCGGCGTGCAGCTGCAGGCGACCGCCTTCTTCGACAAGTTGTCCGCCCGCGAGCAGCTCGTGACGTTCGCCAGCCTGTACGGGGTGAGCGCCGCCCGCGCCGACGAGATGCTCGAGCTGGTCGGGCTCACCGACAAGGCCGGCACGCGCGAGGACAGGCTCTCCGGCGGGCAGCGGCAGCGGCTGTCGATCGCGTGCGCGCTCATCCACGACCCGGACATCGTGTTCCTGGACGAGCCGACCGCCGCGCTCGACCCGCAGGCCCGTCGCAACCTGTGGGACGTCCTGCGCGCCATCCAGGAACGCGGCAAGACGATCCTGTACACCACGCACTACCTGGACGAGGCCGAGATCCTCTGCGACCGGGTCGCGATCATGGACCGCGGCCGGATCCTCGCGCTCGACCCGCCGGCCACGCTGGTCCGCGGCCTCGACGCGCCCACCCGCGTGATCCTCGAACGCGGCTCGCTGACCGAGGCCGACGCGAAGGCCCTGCCGGGTGCCGACGAGGTCGCCGAGGACGACGTGTCGCTGACCATCGCGACCCGCGAGCCGGCGGACCTGCTGTCGGCGCTGGCCGAACGCCGCGCGCTGGCCGGTCTGCAGGTGCGCACGGCCACGCTGGAGGACGTCTTCCTGGAGCTGACCGGACGGGAGTACCGGGCGTGACGCGAGCCGGCCACGAGCACGTGACCAGACAGCACCATTCGGATCCCGGCGCGACCGGTACCTCGAGCCACGGAGAGGCGGACCAGTCGTGACCGCGTTCAAGAGCCTCGCCACGGCGATGGTGAAGATCTTCTACCGGGACAAGGCGACGCTGTTCTTCACGTTCGTCTTCCCGCTGATGTTCCTGGTCGTGTTCGGGTTGCTGTTCCGCGACGCCGGCACGTCCAGGACCGAGATCGCCGTCGTCGGCGACGGCCCGGTGATCACCGGGCTACGGCAGACCGGCGCGCTGGAGCTGACCCGGTTCGGCACCGTCGACGAGGCGGAGCGGCAGGTCAGGAACGGCGACCTGCCCGCGATGGTCGCGGAGGACGGCGACCGGATCACCTACCGCTTCGCGCAGAGCGACCAGACACAGGCCAGCGTGGTCTCGGGGATCGTGCAGGGCGTGATCAGCCACGTGAACCAGCAGGCCACGGGACAGCCGGAGCGGTACACGCTCGACGCGCGCAACGTCGAGGACTCGTCGCTCAAGCCGATCCAGTACATCACCCCCGGCATCATGTCCTGGGGTGTCGCGGTGTCCGCCGTGTTCGGGGCGGCGCTGACGCTGGTGAGCTGGCGGCGCAAACAGGTGCTGCGGCGGATCCGGCTGGCGCCGGTGGCCGTGCCGACGGTGCTGACCGCGCGGGTCGTGGTGACGGTCGGCATCGCGATCGCGCAGGCACTGGTGTTCATCGGGGTCGCGCTGCTGCCGGTGTTCGGCTTGCGGCTGACCGGGACGTGGTACCTGGCGATTCCGGTGTTCCTGCTGGGCATCCTGGCGTTCTTCGCGATCGGCATGCTCGTCGGCGCGTTCTGCAAGACCGAGGAGGCGGCGACCGGCGCGGCGAACATCGTGGTGCTGCCGATGGCCTTCCTCTCGGGGACCTTCTTCCCGATCGACCAGGCCCCGCCGTGGATGCGGACGATCTCGGAGATCTTCCCGCTGCGCCACATGAACGACGGGATGATGGACTTCCTGGTGCGTGGCAAGGACGCGGGTGCGCTGGTGGTGCCGTGCCTGGTGCTGACCGGGTTCATCCTGGTGGTCGGTGTGATCGCGGCAAGGGTCTTCCAGTGGGAGGACGCATGACGGCCCTCCCCGGGATGGTCGGGCGCGCACCAGGATTCGGAACGACCTAGTCCTCGAAGTCGCCGACCGCCTTGCGGACCTTGGCCAGTAACTCCGTGAGCTGAAGGGTCTGGCGCTCGGTGAGGCCGCGCAGGCCGAAGTCGATCTCGGTGACGGCTACGGTCGCGGCCTCGCGTCGGTCGCGGCCGGCCTCGGTGATCTCGGCGAGGGTGGTGCGCCGGTCGGTCGGGTGGGGGATGCGCTTGACCAGGCCGTCCGCCTCGAGGCGGTCGACGATGTTGGTGACGCTCGTCGGGTGCAGCTGCAGCCGCTCGCCCATCACCCGCATCGGCAGGCTGCCGCGCTTGGCGAAGGTCAGCAGGACCAGTGCCTCGTAGCGGGCGAAGGTCAGGCCGTGTGGGCGCAGCGCGGCGTCCACCGCGGACTGGAGCACCTGCTGGACCCGCATGATGCTGGTCACCGCGGCCATCGTCGTCGACGGGCCGACCCGGTCCTCCCAGAGTTCCGCGGCGCGGGCGATCGGATCGAACGGCAAGGCGCGGTGGCTCATGAAGCTTGAAGTTACCAGCCGGTACCGGCAGGGTCCCGTTCGCACAGTATCGAGAGCGGGAGGAGTCGTCGTGTTAGTGGCGTTCAGCGTGGCCCCGGCGGGTGGCGAGTCGGACAGTGTGAGCGCGGCCGTGGCCGCCGCGGTGCGAGTGGTCCGCGAGAGTGGGTTGCCGTGTGAGACGAACTCGATGTTCACCAACATCGAGGGCGAGTGGGACGAGGTGATGGCCGTCGTCAAGCAGGCCGTCGACGTCGTCGCGGCCTCCGCGCCGCGGGTGTCGCTGGTGCTCAAGGCGGACATCCGGCCCGGTCACACGGGCCAGCTGACGGCCAAGGTGGAGCGGGTCGAGCAGCATCTGGCCGAGTGGAGCGGGCATTGACACGCGGCGGAACCGGCGGAGCGGGCGTTGATGTGGAGTAGCCCGACACGCCGGTGGGGAGGCGTGCCAGGATGGATGTGTGACAAGGCCAGACCCACGTCAAACCGCAGCACTGTCAGCCGCCCTGTCCGGGGCGGTGGACCTGTCGGGCCTGAAGGCCCGCGCCGAGGCAGCCACCAAGGCGACGACGGCACCCGCCGCCGCGCCCTCCGGTGACGGCGCGGCGCCGACCGGCTCGTTCATCATCGAAGTCACCGAGGAGACCTTCCAGGCGGAAGTCGTCGAGCGGTCACTGCAGGTGCCGGTGATCGTCGACCTGTGGGCCGAATGGTGCGGGCCCTGCAAGCAGCTTTCGCCTGTGCTGGAACGCCTCGCCCAGGCCGCCAACGGCGCGTGGATCCTCGCGAAGGTGGACGTCGACGCCAACCCGCGCATCGCGCAGCTGTTCGGGGTCCAGTCGATCCCGACGGTCGTGGCCATCGCCGGCGGGCAGCCGGTCGAGGCGTTCGCCGGCGCCCAGCCGGAGCCGCAGATCAAGCAGTGGCTGTCGGCCCTGCTCGACGCGCTGCGGGACCGGCTGCCGGGGATCCGCGCGGCCGAGGAGGGCGTCGACGCCGAGGAGGAGCCCCTGCCCGAACCGGAGGACCCGCGGTTCGTGGCCGCGGAGGACGCGTTCGAGGCAGGCGACTACGACGCGGCCATCGCGGCGTACCAGAAGATCCTGGACGAGGAGCCGGCGAACGAGGAGGCCAGGGCGGCACTCGCGCAGGTGCGGTTCCAGGCGCGGGCGGAGGCCGCCGACCCGTCGGTGGTCGGCCGCGCGGACACGTCGCCGGAGGACGTCGACGCCCAGCTACAGGCGGCGGACGTCGAGCTCGCCAACCAGCGCATCGAGCAGGCCTTCAAACGGTTGTTGGACCTGATCCGGCGGACCGCCGGGCCGGACAGGGACCGGGCCCGGACGCATCTCGTCGAGCTGTTCGGGCTGTTCCCGGCCGAGGACCCGGTGGTCGCCAAGGCCCGCCGGGACCTGGCGAGCGCACTGTACTGAGAAACGCCGCTGCCTCCCCTCGCTCGTCGAGGGGAGGCAGCGGCGTACCGGTCAGGCGAAGTCGTTCGTGCAGTCGGACGAGTCGTCCTGATAGCCGCGGCGGAAGGCCTCCACCCGGGCGAAACCGGACTCGACCTGCTTGCCGTTGATGTCGGCCGCGATGAGGCTGTCGTCCTGCAGCAGCTCGGCCATCGCCTCGTCCAGGTCGCCAACGGCGAGGTGGAGCTTGCCGTCCTGGGTGTTGGGGTCCTTGTCGACCGTGAACTTGGCCCAGGCGCCCGTCAGGCACGCGGTCCGCAGGCCCGCGTTCTCGTCGTCGAGGCTGCCGCCCATCTGTTTCTGGATCGCCATCGAGTAGCGGGACGCGATCTCGGCGAACGCCGCGAAGTCGCCGATGCCGGCGCCCTTCGCGCCGGGTTCCGTGCCCTCGGCCGGCGGCTTGGCGATCGCCTGGAGCTTCTTGACGTCGATGCCCACGATGTTCTCGTCCGGGCAGTAGGTGGCGGGCGAGGTGGACTCGCCCTTCTCGCACTTCGAGCCGTTCTCGGTGATCTTCGGCTGCTCGGCGTTGTTGTCCTTGAACGCCTCGTCGAGGCTTTCCTGCAGCAGGCCGAGGATGTCCTTGTTGCCCGGGTCGACCTGGCCGCCGACCTTCTCGTCGGCCTTGGACCGCTCCTTCTCCTCGATGCGGCCGTCGATCTCTTCCTCGGTCATGTCGGCGCAGCGCTTCGGGTCATACCGGAAGCCCTCCTGGAACGCGTACACGCGGTCGAACGCCAGGCCGTGCGCGCCCTGGGTCTTCGAGTCGAGGCCCGCGGGGTCGCGGATGAAGAACACCGTCGCGAGGATGTCGTTCAGGCCCTTGCCGGTGTTGAGCTGGAAGTGCTTGGCCTTGTCCCTGGCCACCCAGCGCATGAAGTTGCCCATGTAGCAGTCGGCCTGCTGCTCACGCACGATCGTCGGCGTCGACTGGCTCATGTGGCTCTTCTCCCCGAGCCGGAACTGCACCGCGTGGCCCATCTCGTGTGCCAGCACGCCGACCACCGACATCGGGCCGAACTGCTTGGTCAGACCGGGCAGCAGCACGCCGCGGTCCCACGCGATCGCGTCCTCGCCGTTGCCGCCGCAGTAGAAGGCGTTGACGAAACCGGCCGTGGACTCACCGCAGATCGACACGCCCGCGCCCTTGGAGTCGTAGGACACCAGGCGCTGGATGTGCGTGAACTTCTCGTCGAAGAGGCCGGGCAGCTGTGCGTCCCAGTAGTCGTACAGGTCCGCGACCGCGTTGGTCGCGAGCCTGTCCTCCGCGCTGCCGGTCGTGCCCTCGACCCTGAGGTCGGCGTCCGGCACGCCCTCGCGCGGGCCGGTCGGCCCGTTGTTGACCGGGACACCGCCGGCGTCGCCCGTGTCGATGTTGCTCATGGCGGCGGGACTGCCGGCGACCGCCTTCGGAGTACATCCGCCGGTCTGCGCCACCATCACCGCTACGGCGGCGAGGGTGAGGCCCACGCGCACCCAATGCACACGCACAGCTGCTCCCCGTTCGAAAAACGTTGTGGTTGTTGGGCACACTACTGGGCCGATCGGGTGCACGTACGCCGAACCGGTGAGCTGTTTACAGGCCACACGCCTTGACGCCCTGCAGTGTCCCCTGGCGGAACAGGGACACGCGGTCGAAGCCCGTCGCCACGGCCTTGCCGGCCAGGTCGCGGCCCGCGTAGTCGTAGCGCAGCAGCACCTGGATCGCCTCGTCGAGGTCGCCGGGGGACAGCGTGAAGCCCGTCCGCCTGGTGAGCAGCGTGCCCGTGTACGCGCCGGTCAGGCACAGCACCGCGCGCTGGGCGTCCTCGCCCTCCAGCTGCTTCCCGAGCTGTTTGAGCGCGGCCATGCTGTACCGCGACGCCACCAGGGTGCCGGTCGCGAAGTCGCCGATGTCGCGGTGGATGTCCGGCAGCTCGCCCTCGGTGGCGACGTCGATCTGGCCGGTGTCGGCGCAGTACGCGATGGGGCCCTGGTCCGCCTTCGTGCAGTCCGGTGTCCTGGTGGACGTGCGCACGGTCGGCGCGGTCCACGGCTTGCCGAGGCCGGTCATGATCGTGTTGTAGGACGGGCCGAGGTCCTCGGTGATGGTCGTCAGCAGCGGCTCGAAGTCCAGGTTGCCGCCACGCTCGGCGTCGTCCTGGGACAGGAAGCCGCGCTGGGTGAACGTGCGGTTCTTCACGCTCATGTCCTTGCACAGGCCGACGCCCTGGTCGTAACCGTCCTGGAAGGCGGACACGCGGTCGAACGCGTCGCCGTGGGCGCCGTCGTCGGACTGCTCGGTGCCGACCGGGTCCCGGAACATGACCAGCGCCTCCATGGCGTTGTCGAGCCGGTCCTTGGAGATCTTGAGGTGGGCGGCCTTGCCCTCGGACACCCAGCGCACGAACGAGCCCGCGTAGCAGTCGGCCTGCGACTCGATGAGGATCGTCGGGTACTCGTCCGGGTCGGACTGCTGCTTCGCGACGGTAAGACCAGTGCGGCGCTGCACCGCGTGCCCCATCTCGTGTGCCAGCACGAACATGACCGCGGCCTCGCCGAACTTCTCCTTCAGCACGGGCAGGAGCGCGGCCCGGTCCCAGGCGATGATGTCCGCGGTGGGGCAGTAGAAGGCGTTGCCCTCGACGTCCGAGGCGCGGCGGGCACACGGCGGCGCCTTCGCGGTCGCGCTGGAGGTGTCGACCGAGTAGAAGCCGCCCTCGAGGTTGGTCCACTGCTTGTCGAACGCGGTCGGGAACGTCTCGGTCCAGAACTGCTGCACGTCGGTGACCACGGTCGCGGCGAGCCGGTCGATGTCGCCGCCGTCGGAGTTGTGGACGAAGGACGGGTCGACGCCACCCTTGCCGTTGCCGTGTTCGCCCGACACCACGGAGTCACCGTTGGTCGGCGTGCCGGCGATCGTGGTCGTGCAGGCCGCGAGCGCGAGCAGCAGCGGCACGAGCATGACGAGGACGGGTCGCGTGCGCACGAGTCCAGTGTGCCGGTCTTCGGGTGTTCGTGTTGTGAGGACGGCGCAATCCATGGTGGACGGCCTCACCGCGCTCGGCGGCCCAGGCGCAGCGCGACGAGCGCCACCAGTGCCTGCGCGGCGGTGGCGGCGAGGAGCGCACCGGCCGCCCGGCCGTCGCCGACGAGCCGGCCGGCGACCGTGGTGCCGATGCCGAAGCCCGCCCACATCACGCTGAACACCCAGGCGAAGGCCTCGATGCGCTGGCCTTCGGGCGTGAGGTCGCCGACGAGGAGCTGCTGAAGCGTCTCGACGGGCCCGTTGACCAGTCCGTACGCGGCGTAGGCGACGAGGACCACGATGGCGGCGCCGGTGAGCCCGGCGGTGGCCAGCACGGCGGCGCCGCCGAGGTGGAGCGTGGCGAGCTGCGCGCGGGGGCTGCCGGGCCAGGTGCGGGTGCCGTAACCGATGCCGCTGACCACCGCGCCGGCGGACAGCGCGCTGGTGAAGAACCCGGCGGCGCCGCTGCCCGAGGCCGTGGCGACGGCCGCGACCTCGAGGCACCCGAAGGCGAACGTGTCGACGGCGATCATGCCGAGAAGGAGCCGGACGCGGGGGTGTGCGAGGGGGCCGAGCAAGCCGCCGTGCCGTGGCTTGCCGCGCAACGCCCGAAGCGGTGGGGAGAGCGCGACGAGGAGGTCGCCGGCGAGCTTGACCACGCCGGTGCCGGCGACGACGGTCTGCGCGGGCATGGCGAGGAGAAGCCCGCCGGCGATCATGGGCCCGGCGATGAAGGTGGTGGTGTTCAGGGCGGCGTCGAACGCGTAGGCGGTGGTCAGCCGGTCTTCGGGGATGAGGTTGGGCCACAGGCCGCGGACGGCGGGGCCGGCGGGCGGGATGGTGGCACCGAGCCCGGCGGCGGTGAGGCAGAGGACGACGACCGGGGCGTCGGTGAGGAGCGCGGTGACGAGGGCGACCCACGCGACCGTGTGCGCGGCGACGAGCCAGAGCAGGACCCGGCGTGGACCGCGCCGGTCGGCCTGCCGGCCCCGGACCGGGCCGGCGACGGCGTTGACCACCGCGAAGATCATGACGAGCAGGCCGGCGCTGGCATAGCCGTGGCGCTGCGTGATGGCGACGAGCAGGGCCAGGTTGAGCATCGCCGTGGCGACCCGCCCGAGCAGCACCGCCGCCGTCAGCTTGCCGACCCCCGGGATACGCAGTAGTTCGCGATATCGGCGCACACGGCGGAGGTTACGTGATCGGCTACCGTCCGTGACCCGGGTTAACCCATGAACGCACCATGCGTAGGACGCCTGAACGCTGGACGTGGCGAAGCGTGATCAGGCCTCCGGGACCAGCCACAGGACGCCCTGCGGGGGCAGTTGCAGCAGTGCCGACGCCGGCTGGCCGTGCCACGGGTGGCCGTCCGCCTCCACCTCGCCCATGTTCCCCCAGCCCGAACCGCCGTAGGACGCGGCGTCGGTGTTCAGCAGCTCGCGCCAACGCCCGGCGCGCGGCAGCCCCACGCGGTAGTCCTGGTGCGGATGCCCGGCGAAGTTCGCGACGCACGCCACCACCGCCTCCGGCGCCATCGGGTCGAGGCGCAGGAAGCTCGCCACGTTGTTCGACGAGTCGTTCGCGTCGATCCAGTGGAAGCCCTCCGGGCGGTTGTCCGCCGCGAACAGCGCCGAGTGGTCGCGATAGACCCGGTTCAGGTCCGCCACCAGCCGCCGGACGCCGTCGTGCAGGGGCTCGTCGAGCAGGTGCCAGTCCAGCGACCGGCTCTCCGACCACTCCGCGGGCTGACCGAACTCCCCACCCATGAACAGCAGCTGCTTGCCGGGATGCGCCCACATGAACGCCAGCAGCGCCCGCAGCCCCGCCGCCTTGTTCCAGTCGTCGCCGGGCATGCGGGTCCACAGTGAGCCCTTGCCGTGGACCACCTCGTCGTGGGACAGCGGCAGCACGAAGTTCTCGCTCCACGCGTACATCAGCGAGAACGTCACCTCGTTGTGGTGGTACGACCGGTGCACCGGATCGTGGCCGAGGTAGCTCAGGGTGTCGTGCATCCACCCCATGTTCCACTTGAAACCAAAGCCCAGCCCACCCAGATGGGTCGGCCGCGTCACTCCCGGCCACGCCGTGGACTCCTCGGCGATCATGACGGCGCCGGGGTGGTGCTTGTAGACGGTCGCGTTCAGCTCCTGCAGGAACCGCACCGCGTCCAGGTTCTCCCGGCCGCCGTGGATGTTCGGCAGCCACTCGCCTTCCTTGCGCGAGTAGTCCAGGTACAGCATCGACGCCACGGCGTCCACCCGCAGGCCGTCGATGTGGAACTCCTCCAGCCAGTACAGGGCGTTGGCCACCAGGAAGTTCCGCACCTCCGTGCGGCCGAAGTCGAAGACGTAGGTGCCCCAGTCCGGCTGCTCGCCCCGCCGCGGGTCCGCGTGCTCGTACAGCGGCGTGCCGTCGAACCGGGCCAGTGCCCAGGAGTCACGCGGGAAGTGCGCAGGCACCCAGTCCATGATCACGCCGATGCCCCGCTCGTGCAGGGCGTTCACGAGCGCGCGGAAGTCGTCCGGGCTCCCGAAGCGTGCGGTCGGCGCGTAGTACGACGTGACCTGGTAGCCCCACGACCCGCCGAACGGGTGCTCGGCCACCGGCAGCAGCTCCACGTGCGTGAAACCGTTGTCCTGCACGTAGTCGGCCAGCTGGGTGGCCAGCTCGCGGTACCCGAGGCCGGGTCGCCACGAGCCCAGGTGCACCTCGTAGGCGCTCATCGGCGCGGACACCCACTGCGTCGCGTCCCGCCGCGCGATCCAGTCCTCGTCGGACCAGACGTGGGCCGACAACGTGACACGCGACGCGGTCGCCGGCGGCACCTCCGTCGAGAAGGCCATGGGGTCGGCCTTCTCGTGCCAGCTGCCGTCCGGGCCGAGGATGCGGAACTTGTAGCACGTGCCCGGCGGCAGGTTGGGCACGAACAGCTCCCACACCCCCGACGACCCCAGCGAGCGCATCGGGTTGGCGCGCCCGTCCCAGCCGTCGAAGTCGCCACACACCCGCACGCCGTGCGCGTTCGGCGCCCACACGGCGAACGACGTGCCCTCGATCACGCCGTCCGGGGTCTCGTACGACCGCACGTGCGCGCCCAGCACGTCCCACAGCCGCTCGTGGCGGCCCTCGCCGAACAGGTGCAGGTCCAGCTCGCCGAGCGTGGGCAGCCAGCGGTAGGGGTCGTCGACGACGAGCGGCTCGCCGTTGTAGCTGACCTCCAGGCGGTACACGCCGGGGTTCTCCGCCAGCTCGCCGGCGAAGAAGCCGTCGGCCACCTCGTCCAGCTCGGTGCGCGTCTCGCCGGCCAGCACCGCCACGGCCTTGGCGCCGGGGCGGTACGCGCGTGCGACCGCCGTACCGGCGTGGTCGGAATGCACACCCAGCACCGAGTGCGGGTCGTGGTGGGCGCCGGCCAGCAACCGGCGCAGGTCATCGTCGGAAGGCAGGCCCGGAGTCACGCTGCTCATTCTGCCGGTGCGGACCCGGACCTGCTCAACGGGCTTACGAACCCTGGGCTATGTAGGACTCCAGCTGCTCGCGGTCCGACTCGAGCTGCTCGATGCGGCTCTTCACGATGTCGCCGATGCTGACGATCCCGACGAGCCGGCCGTCCTCGAGCACCGGCATGTGCCGCATGCGCCGCTCGGTCATGGTCTGGGCGAGCCCGTCGATGCCGTCGCCCGGCTCGCATGTGACCACCGGTGAGGTCATGATCTCCGACACCGGGACGGTGAGCAGCTCCGCGCCCCGCTCGTCGAGGCGGCGCACGACGTCCCGCTCGGACACGATGCCGACCAGCGTGCCCTTCTCGTCGACGACGACCAGCGCGCCGACGTTGTACCGGGCGAGGTCTTCGAGCAGCCCGGTCACCGACACCTGCGGCGGCACGGAGGCCACCTCGGAACCCTTCGTACGCAACACATCCGCGACCCGCATCTGGGTGACACCCCGTTCGTCTCGTCCGGCGTGCGGCCCTCGGCCTCGAGAGCCCTCCGATCCAGGCTAATCAGACTCGCGGGTACCCGCTAGACGAGCGGCGCCCACGCGGGCGGCTCAGGAGCGTCGCCGGATCGCGGCCAGCGGGATCGCGGCCCAGTCCGGGCGGTTGTGGTGTTCGTAGCGGACCTCGTAGACCGCCTTGTCCAGTTCCAGGGCACGCAGCAGCACCGCCTGCTCTCGCGGGTCGACCCCGACCTCCGCGTATCCCGCGCAGAACGCGGCCCGGTTGCGGTCGGACCACTCCGTCGCCCTGGCCGCGCGCTGGCGGTCGTCGTCGCGGTCGTCGCTGCCCGGGAGCAGGTGGAACGCCGCGTAGTCGAACGAACGGAGCATGCCGGCCACGTCCCGCAGCGGCGAGCGCGGCATCGCTCGCTGCTCCGGCGTCGCGCCCGGCTCGCCCTCGAAGTCGATCAGGACCCAGCCCGTCGTCGTGCGTAGCACCTGGCCGAGGTGCAGGTCGCCGTGGATCTGGTGGATCGGGACCGGCGCGGGCAGGGTGCGGACGCCCTCGAACGCGGCCCGCAGCAGCGGCTCCTCGGCCACCAGCGCCGGCACCTCGGACAGCACCACGTCGAGCCGGGCGTGCATGGCGTCGACCTCCGCCGCCAGGTCCGCGGGCCCGAGCGTCCGCGTGCCCGTCGCCGCCGCCAGTGCCGTGTGGACCTCCGCGACGGCCGCGCCGAGGCGGCCCGCCTCGCCGGCGAAGTCGCCGCCGACCTCGTCCGCGTGCAGGTCGCCCTCGGCCAGCAGGTCCCGCACGCTGGCGGTGGCCGTCGCCCAGCCCTCGACCGCGTCGGGCAGGAACCGCTGCATGAAGCCGACCACGGTCGGGGCCGGCCCACGCTCGTCCGTCAGCACCCCGAGGGGCGTGGCGATGTGCGGGTTGCCGGCCAGCGCGCGGTGGATCTCGACGTCACGGTTGCGGCCCGGCTCCGGCTGCCGGTACAGCTTCAGCACGCCGGGCCCGTACACCAGCGACGTGTTGCTCTGCTCGACTCCCATCAGGCGCGGCCGCACGCCGGGCCGGACCGGCTCGTCCGTCTCGAACCGCAGGCCGGCGAGGTCGCCGTGGTCCTTCCCGCGAGCCAGCAGCAGGTCGAGGAACGTGGTCATCAGGTCCTGGTCGGCGGGCGCGTCGTACACGGTGCGCCCGTCCCGCTCGCCGATCACCGCGTGTGCCAGGTGGCCCGGCACGCCCTCCCGAACGCCGAACAGCAGCTGGTACGGGTCGCCGCCGTCGAACGACACCATCGCGTGCACCAGCGCCGGGTCGCCCTCGACCAGGACGGACGACCGTACCGTCCGGAGCGTGGCCGGCGCCCTTCCCTTGGTGCGGAAGAAGCGCTGGCCGATGATCCAACGCAGCAGCGTGTCCCCGAGGTCCTCGGCCAGCTCGGCAGGTCGGATGACGGTCAATGCGTCTCGCCTTCGTCGGGGTCCGAGGTGATCTGGAACCAGTAGAAGCCGTGGCCGGGCAGGGTGAGCAGGTACGGCAGCTCGCCGATCGCCGGGAAACGCACGCCGCCGGTCAGCTCCACCGGGACGCGTCCGGCGAACTCGGACAGGTTCAGCTCCACCGGCTGCGGGAAGCGGGACAGGTTGTTCACGCAGATGACGAGGTCCTCGGACACCCCGTCGGACTCCGGGAGGAGCCGCAGGTACGCGAGCACGCTCGGGTTCGACGAGCCGAGCTCGTTGAAGTCGCCGAGGCCGAAGGCCGGGTGTTCGCGGCGCACCTGCAGCATCCGCCGCGTCCAGTGCAGCAGTGACGATGAGTTGTTGAGCTGCGCCTCGACGTTCACCGCCTGGTAGCCGTACACCGGGTCGGCGATCACGGGGAGGTACAGGCGGCCGGGGTCGCAGCGGGAGAAGCCGGCGTTCCGGTCGGGTGACCACTGCATGGGTGTACGCACCGCGTCGCGGTCACCAAGCCAGATGTTGTCACCCATGCCGATCTCATCACCGTAGTACAGAACCGGCGATCCGGGCAGGGACAGCAGCAGTGCCGTGAACAGCTCCATCTGGTTGTCGTCGTTGTCCAGCAGGGGCGCGAGCCGTCGGCGGATGCCGATGTTCGCCTTCATGCGCGGGTCCTTGGCGTACTCCGCGTACATGTAGTCGCGTTCCTCGTCGGTCACCATCTCGAGCGTCAGCTCGTCGTGGTTGCGCAGGAAGATGCCCCACTGGCAGCCGGACGGGATCGGCGGCGTCTGCGCCAGGATCTCCGAGATCGGGAACCGCGACTCGCGGCGCACCGCCATGAAGATGCGCGGCATCAACGGGAAGTGGAACGCCATGTGGCACTCGTCGCCGCCGGAGTCCGGGTCGCCGAAGTACTGCACCACGTCCGCGGGCCACTGGTTGGCCTCGGCGAGCAGGATCCGGCCGGGGTACTCGTCGTCGACCACCTTGCGGCACTTGGTGAGGAACTCGTGCGTCCGCGGCAGGTTCTCGCAGTTGGTGCCCTCCTGCTCGAACAGGTAGGGGACCGCGTCGAGGCGGAAGCCGTCGATGCCCAGGTCCAGCCAGAACCGCAGGACGTCGATCATCGCGTCCTGGACCTCGGGGTTCTCGTAGTTGAGGTCGGGCTGGTGGGAGAAGAACCGGTGCCAGTAGAACTGACCGCGCACCGGGTCGTAGGTCCAGTTCGAGGACTCCGTGTCCACGAAGATGATTCGCGCGTCCGAGTACGCCTCGTCAGTGTCCGACCACACGTAGTAGTCGCCGTAGGGGCCGTCGCGGTGCTGGCGCGACTCCTGGAACCACGGATGGGCGTCGCTCGTGTGGTTGAGCACCAGGTCGGTGATCACCCGCAGCCCGCGCCGGTGTGCCTGGTCGAGCAGGTAGACGAAGTCCTCGACGGTGCCGAACTCCGGCAGCACCGCGCGGAAGTCGGAGATGTCGTACCCGCCGTCACGCAACGGCGAGGCGTAGAACGGCGGCAGCCACAGGCAGTCCACGCCGAGCCACTGCAGGTAGTCGAGCTTGTCGGCGAGGCCCCGGAGGTCTCCGGTGCCGTCGTTGGTGAAGTCGTTGAACGCGCGGACGAGCACCTCGTAGAAGACGGCCGTCTTGAACCAGTCCTGCTGTTTCGGTGCTGATCTCGCGTGCCGGAAGTCATCGGCGTTCGGTTCGACGAGATGGCCGTCGGCCGTGACCGACTCTCCCGTGTGTGGCACCCCATCGAGCCCCAGTGCGGCATCCGGACGACTGTCCAGTGCTGCTTCCGGCGTATCGGTCATTCCCGCAACCCTTACCTGTTCAGCTTTCCCCGCAACAGCCTTTGTCGGGGGAGTGGTGATCATGGTGCCAGGTCCACCACCGCCCCCACTCCATGGTCACCGCTCTTTCCGCTTCGTGCACGACAACGCGGGCGCCGCCGGAACCCCGACGACGCCCGCGTTGTCGATCCGTCACGCTCGATATGCGGCCCACTGGTTCTTCATACGGGTCTTCTGGCCCGCGGTGAACTGGTTGTAGCAGCTGTCGTAGCTGTAGTCCATGTAGTTGTGGATCGGGTCGACGCCGGCGGCCGGACAGGTGTCCTTGCTGGCCGGGCAGCCGCTGGTCGAGGTCCGCTCGGCCGGCGTGTCGGAGACCTGGTCGTTGCCGGCGCCGCAGCCACCCTCGAAGGTGTGGTACAGGCCGAGCCAGTGCCCGGACTCGTGCGTCGCGGTCTTGCCCAGGTTGAAGTTCGTGATCGGACCGCCCGGCAGGGAGCCGTACTGGATCACGATGCCGTCGAGCTGCGGGTCGCCCGCGTACCACTCCGGGAACGTCGCGTAGCCGAGGTAGCCGGTGTTGGTGGACCAGATGTTGAGGGTCCGCTTGTCACCGGTGCGGGTGGCTGTCTTGAGCGCCCGCTCGCCCGCGGCGCTGTCCGGGTCGTTGAACCAGCTGTTGTTCGACCAGTGCTTGATCGACTGGAGAGTGAACTGGAACTCGGTGTTCGAGGCCTGCGACGACTCGCCCCCCGCGTAGTCCTGGTTCATCTCGGCGATCTGCTGGTTGATCTGGGTGTCCGTCACGTTGCCGGTGCCGTTGGTGGCGGTGACGACGTGGAAGACGACCGGGATCGTCACGACGGCCTGGATCCCCAGGTCGGTACCGGCGGCCCGCTTCGACTGCAGGCGCGACTGGAAGTCCTTCTCCGCCGCCGCGACCTGTTCGGCGGACATCTCGTTACGCTCGTGCGCCCCCGAGCCCGGCTTGACCCTCGCGGCCGCGTCCGAGTCGCACAGGACACCGGAGACGTCCGAGTGCGTCGGCGCCGCGACCACCGAGGCCGCCGGCAACACGGCGAACGCGGACGCGGACAACGCGAACGCCGCCACCGCGACGGCGCTTCTTCGCATAGACATTCACGTACCTCTCAGCAGGGGGCGTGACTCACGTCATGTCACACCATGCATCGGACCGTACGTGCTGAGTCGCTACGGAGACACCCCCCGTTACCCAACCAGCCATCCTGACAGTTACCGTTCACACCCGCAAACCCGCGAGTCCCGCGTTCAAACACCGCGAGTCGCGCGTTCGCACACACCGAGTCGCGGTTTCGTGCAGATCCTCGCCTGGGCCTTGTGCACGAAACCGCAACTCACTGTGTCTGGACGCGCGACTCGCTATGTCTGAACGCGCGACTCGCGAGGGTTCAGCGGGTGACGGTCAGGATGTGGGCTACTGCCTGGACGGGGTCCAGGCGGACGTAGTTGGACTGGCCCCACTCCCAGGTGCCGCCGGTGACCTCGTCGTGGACGACCAGGCGGTCCTGCCAGTCGTGGCCGATGGCCGGCAGGTCCAGCCAGACCATGCCCTCCCGGGGGTGGTCGGCGTCCAGCGTGACCACCACGATGACCACCTCGCCCGTGCCGGGGTCGGTCTTCGAGTACGCCAGCAGCCCGTCGTTGTCGGTGTGGTGGAAGTGCAGGGTGCGTAGCTGCTGCAGGGCCGGGTGGGCGGCGCGGATCGCGTTCAGCCTGGTCAGCCACGGTTCCAGCGACCGGCCCTCGGCCAGCGCCCGCTCGAAGTCGCGCGGTCGCAGCTGGTACTTCTCCGAGTCGAGGTACTCCTCGGACCCCTCGCGCACGGCCTGGTGCTCGTACAGCTCGTAGCCCGAGTACACGCCCCAGCTCGGCGAGTACGTGGCCGCCAGCACGGCCCGGATCGCGAACATCGCCGGGCCGCCGACCTGTAACGACGCGTGCAGGATGTCCGGGGTGTTCACGAACAGGTTCGGCCGCGCCTCGTCCGCGTGCTCGACGATCTCCTGGCCGAACTCGACCAGCTCGTCCTTGAACGTCCGCCAGGTGAAGTAGGTGTAGGACTGGGTGAAGCCCAGCTTCGCGAGCCCGTACAGCCGGGCCCGCCGGGTGAACGCCTCGGACAGGAACAGCACGTCCGGCTCGAGGGCCTTGACCTGGTGGATCAGCCAGTGCCAGAAGTTCGGCGGCTTGGTGTGCGGGTTGTCCACGCGGAAGATCCGCACCCCGTGGCTCACCCAGTGCATGACGACCCGCAGCACCTCGGCGTAGATGCCCTCGGGGTCGTTGTCGAAGTTCAGCGGGTAGATGTCCTGGTACTTCTTCGGCGGGTTCTCCGCGTAGGCGACCGTCCCGTCCGGCCGGGTGGTGAACCACTCCGGGTGCGAGGTCACCCACGGGTGGTCCGGCGCGCACTGCAACGCCAGGTCCAGCGCGACCTCCATGCCCAGCTCGTGACACCGCGCGACGAACCGGTCGAAGTCCTCGAAGGTGCCGAGCTCCGGGTGGATGGCGTCGTGGCCGCCCTCGGCGGAGCCGATGGCCCACGTCGAGCCGACGTCCTCCGGCACGGAGATGACGCTGTTGTTGGGGCCTTTGCGGTTCGCTCGGCCGATCGGGTGAACCGGCGGCAGGTACACGACGTCGAAGCCCATCCGAGCGACGCGGTCCAGCTCCTTGACCGCGCTGTCGAACGTGCCGTGTACCGGCTTGCCCGACTCGTCGACGCCGCCGGTCGAGCGGGGGAAGAGCTCGTACCAGGACCCGTACAGCGCCTTCGACCTGTCCACCCACATCTGGTACTTGCGGCCACGGGTCACCAGGTCACGCAACGGGTTGGCCCACATGTAGTCCTGGATCGGCTTGTCCATCGCCTCGGCGATACGACCGGGCAGCGGCCGGTTCGTGTCACGCAGCGCGGCGGCCGCGGACACGAGCATCGCGCGCTCGCCGTTGTGCGGGAACCGCCGCGCGGCCCGGTCCAGCAGCTGCGCGCCGGACTCGAGGTCGTTGGCCAGCTCCTCGGCCGTCTGCGCGGCGGCGACCTTGACCTCGACCGCGTGCCGCCAGGTCGACCACGGGTCGCTCCAGGCGTCGATGCGGAACGTCCACATGCCCGTCGCGTCCGGGTGGATGTCCGCGACCCAGGTGTCGGCGAACTCGTCGTCGACGTCCATTCTGGTCAGGCGCTCGCTCTTGTCGTTCGGCCCACGCCACACGACCGTCGCGGCGACCGCGTCATGACCCTCGCGCCACACGGTGGCGCGTACCGGGATGTGCTCGCCCACCACCGCCTTCGACGGGTAGCGACCGCAGCTGATCAGTGGGGAAACGTCGTCGATACCAAGGCGGCCACTCACCGGGCAAGCCCCTCCCGCGTGCGCTCAAAAGTTGATACCCGAAGTGTGCCCCGTCCACTCCGAAGCCACACGTCCGCCCCGCAGGTGAAGTCGGCTCGGCGGTGCCCGCTAGGGTCGATCGACGTGAAAGCTGTACGCCGCTTTACCGTGCGCGCCGGTCTGCCCGAGGAACTGGCCGAGCTGGAGACGCTCGCGACCAACCTCAGGTGGACCTGGCATCCGCATTCGCAGGATCTGTTCGCCGCCATCGACGCGGGCATCTGGGAGCGGCTCGGCGACCCGCTCCGCCTGCTCGCCGAGGTGCCCGCGAGCAGGCTGGAGGAGCTCGCGGGCGACGACGGGTTCCGTGCCAGGCTGGCGGAGCTTTCCGACGACCTGCGCCGCTACCTGACCGAGGCACGCTGGTACCAGCAGCGCCGCGCCGAGCTGTCGGCCGGCCGCATGGCTGAATCGATCGCGTACTTCTCGATGGAGGTCGGGGTCACCGAGGCGCTGCCGAACTACTCCGGCGGCCTCGGCGTGCTGGCCGGCGACCACCTGAAGGCGGCGTCCGACCTCGGCGTGCCGATCATCGCCGTGGGCCTGCTGTACCGGTCCGGCTACTTCCGGCAGTCGCTGTCGCTCGACGGCTGGCAGATCGAGCACTACCCGGTGCTCGACCCCAACGCGCTGCCGCTGTCGCCGCTGGTCGAGCCGTCCGGTGCGCCGATCCTCGTGCACGTCGCGATGCCCGGCGGCCGGGTGCTGCGGGCCCGCATCTGGAAGGCGCAGGTCGGCCGTGTGCCGCTGCTGCTGCTGGACTCCGATGTGGACGGCAACGACGAGGACCTGCGCGGCGTGACCGACCGGCTCTACGGCGGCGACCAGAACCACCGCATCCGGCAGGAGATCCTGGCCGGCATCGGCGGCGTGCGTGCCGTGCGCACCTACTGCGAGCTGACCGGTCACCCCCAGCCCGAGGTGTTCCACACGAACGAGGGACACGCCGGGTTCCTGGGACTGGAGCGGCTGCGTGAGCTGATGTCGGCGCACCAGCTGACCTTCGACGAGGCGCTGTCGGCGGTGCGTTCCGGCACGGTGTTCACCACCCACACGCCGGTCCCGGCGGGTATCGACCGGTTCCCGGTGGACCTCGTGCAGCACTACTTCGGCGACGGCGCGCTGCTGCCGGACGTCGAGCTGGTGCGGATCCTGGCGCTGGGGGCCGAGGACAACCCCGGCATGTTCAACATGGCGCACATGGGGCTGCGGCTCGCCCAGCGGGCGAACGGCGTGTCCCAGCTGCACGGCGAGGTCAGCCGCGAGATGTTCGGCGGCCTCTGGTCCGGGTTCGACACGTCGGAGGTGCCGATCACGTCGGTGACCAACGGCGTGCACGGGCCGACGTGGACGGCGCGGGAGATGGCTTCGGTCGGCACCGAGCTGGACGACCACGGGCTGTGGAGCCTGCGGTGCCAGCTGCGCAAGCGGCTGGTGATCGAGGTCCGGCGGCGGGTGCGGGAGGCGTGGCTGCAGCGCGGGGCGTCGCCGCTGGAGCTGGCCTGGACGGACACCGTGTTCGACCCGGACGTGCTGACGGTCGGCTTCGCGCGCCGCGTGCCGACGTACAAGCGGCTGACGCTGATGCTGCGTGACCACGACCGGCTCCGTGCGCTGCTGCTGGACCCGTCCCGCCCGGTGCAGCTGGTGGTGGCCGGCAAGTCACACCCCGCCGACGACGGCGGCAAGGCGCTGATCCAGCAGATCGTGCGGTTCGCCGACGAGAACGACGTGCGGCACCGGATCGTGTTCCTGCCCGACTACGACATGTCCATGGCCCGGTACCTGTACTGGGGTTGTGACGTGTGGCTGAACAACCCGACGCGGCCGCTGGAGGCATGCGGCACGTCCGGCATGAAGGCTGCGCTGAACGGCGGCCTGAACCTGTCCATCCGGGACGGTTGGTGGGACGAGTTCTACGACGGCTCCAACGGCTGGGCGATCCCGACGGCGGACGGGATCTCGGACCCGCTGCGGCGCGACGACCTGGAGGCGGCGGCGCTGTACGAGCTGCTGGGCGGCCAGGTGGCGCCGCTGTTCTACGAGCGGTCGGACGGGGTGCCCCGCCAGTGGCTGGCGATGGTGCGGCACACGCTGTCGTCGCTCGGCCCGCAGGTCCAGGCGTCCCGGATGGTCGAGGAGTACGTCGACAAGCAGTACACCCCGGCGGCGACGGCCGTCGAGCTGGCGGACGCGGAGGGTTACCGGATGGCCCGGGAGCTGGCGTCCTACCGGCAGCGGCTGTCCGGGGCGTGGCCGCACATCCGGGTGACGTCGTGCGACCTGTCGCTGAACGGCTCGGACACCCCGGTGCTGGGTGAGCGGGTGTCGGTCCGCGCGTCCGTCGACCTGGCGGGCCTGTCTTCCACGGACGTCCAGGTCCAGGCCGTCATCGGCCGCGTCGGCGACACCGACGACCTGTACGACGTGCTGACGGTCCCGATGACACCCGACGACGCGGGCCACTACACGGCGGAGTTTTCCCTCCCCCACGCCGGCTCACTGGGCGTAACAGCCCGAGTCCTGCCAAACCACGCCCTCCTGGCAAGCCCAGTAGAACTGGGCCGAGTCGTCCTAGCCTGACCACACCCAGTCCCGCGTTCGCGAGTCCCGCGTTCACCCATAGCGAGTCCCGCGTTCGTGCATACCGAGTTGCGGTTTGGTGCTGATCTTGGCCCGGGCCGTGCGCACGAAACCGCAACTCGGTGTGGCTGAACGCGGGACTCGCAGTGCTTGAACGCGGGACTCGCGGTGTTCAACGCGGGACTCGCGGAGGCGTTGCCCTTTTGGCTGTCCGGTCGGCGGGTGGGGTAGTGGCGGGTGGGCACGTAGGGTCTGGTGTTTGTGCGGGTCCTTCGCCTTCTGCTGAAGCCCGGGTTCTTCGTGACCCTGGCGACCGTGGCCACCATCGTGGTGGTGCAGCGGTCGGTGCCGGCCGCGGTCGCCGGGTTGTTCGGTGCGCTGGTGGGTGGCCTCTCGGCGGTGGTGGCGAGCCAGTTCGGCCTGCTGGCCAGCGTGGTCGTGGCCGGGGTGACGGTGCAGCGGCTCGTCGTGGGGGTAGGTCCCCGGGTGGCCGAGTGGTCGACCCCGCACCGGATCGTGGCGCTCCGGGCCGTGCCGATCATGCTGTCCGTGTCCGTGCGGGCCGCGCGGTCACCCGTGCGGGTGAGAATTTGGGTGGCCGCACTGTGCGCGCTCGCGTTCGAGGTGGCACTGGCCGTGACCATGGTCCTGGTCGCGAGCGGACCGTTCACCTTCGGCTTCGCGGCGGCGACCGTGGCCTCGCTGGTGCTGTCGCTCATCCCCAAGCAGACGGCGACCACGACCTCCACCGGCTGGTTGCTGTTCCGCCTCCCCTGGACCGGCGACGACATCGCCAGGCAGATGGAGGCGGCCCCCGTGATCGGCAAGGCGGTCGAGGCCGCGCAGGCCGGTGACCTGGCCACGGCCGAGCGGCTGGCCGCCCACCTGCGGGAGAGCTACCCCGACCTGCGGCCGGCCATCGCCGCGCGGATCTCCGTGCTGGAGGCGCAGGGCCGGTACGCGGAGGCGATGATCCTGGCGGTCAAGCTGACGTCGGACGCGACGAGCGATCCCCAGCAGGCCGCCAGCTCGTTCGCGGCGTTGGCCGGACTGGCGTGTGCGACGGTCGAGGCCGGCCAGTTGGAGGCCGAGCTGGGCCTGTCGACGGCGAGCCAGGCCATCGAGAACGCGACGGCCCTCGGCTACCCGAAACACAAGCTGAACGGCGCCCGCGCCATGGTCGAACTCCTCCGCGGCAACCTCAAGGAGGCGATCGCCCTGGCCCGCCAGGCCGCCGGCGCCGGCGACGACCTCCTGGCCAGAGCCGACGACCTGGCCACCCTGGCCAGAGCCCACATGGCCGCCGGCGACAACCGCACCGCCCGTGAGGTCATCGGCGAGGCCGAGAAGCTCGCCAAGTGGTGGCCCCGCGTCGCGAACACCCGCACCCGCCTGGAAGTCGCCGGCTAGCCTCGCGAGTCCCGCGTTCGAACACCGCGAGTCCCGCGTTC
>Ga0164298_10000058_pt1 | contig 56222 bp, 56 predicted proteins | sample Whisoiple_216_MG_FD_109713 | JGI IMG/M metagenome (GOLD analysis project Ga0164298, IMG submission 109713) | Unamended control soil microbial communities from upstate New York, USA - Whitman soil sample_216_MG | ecosystem: Environmental > Terrestrial > Soil > Agricultural land ...
CGGATCCAGTTGCGCAGCGTCTCATGGTCGACCCCGAGATCCTCGGCCACCGACTTGATCGTCACGCCCAGCCTGGACCGGAACAGCGCGACCGCCTCGGCCCGAAACTCCAGCGGGTAGTGCATCATCACCATCTGTACCGGACTCCTGTCCACCCGGACCACCAGGGCCCAAGTGTCTCTGGTGTCCAGCACTCGGGGTCAAGGCCCACCCAACGCTCTCGTCGGGAGGGACGTGGCTGGATCACAACCAACCGCGGTCCTCGGCCACGCGGGCAGCCTCCGCGCGGGTTCGGGCTCCGGTCTTGCCGATCGCCGAGGACAGGTGGTTGCGGACCGTTCCCTGGGACAGCGACAGGAACCTTGCCACGTCGGCGATCGTGCCGCCGGAGCTGGCGACGCGGAGCACGTCCCGTTCGCGGTCGGTCAGAGGGCTCTGGCCTGTCGCCAGGGACTCCGCGGCCAGTGCCGGGTCCACGACCCGCAGCCCCGCGTGTACCCGCCGAACGGCGTCGACGAGCTGCTCCGGTGGCGCGTCCTTCACCACGAAGCCGACCGCGCCCGCAGCCATCGCTCGGCTCAGGTAGCCGGGGCGGCCGAACGTCGTGCACACCACGATCCGGCACGACGGCAGGGCACGGTGCAGCTCCGCCGCCGCGGTGATCCCGTCCTTGCCGGGCATCTGGACGTCCACCAGCGCGACGTCCGGCTTCGAGTCCAGCGCGGTCGGCACCACCTCTCCGCCCGAGCTGACCTGTGCCACCACCTCGATGTCCGGCTCCAGCCCCAGCATCGCCGCCAGCGCGCCACGTACCAGCGCCTGATCGTCGGCCAGCAGCACGCGGATCACGCCGTCACCGCCACGGGGACCGACGCCCGCACGATGAACCCACCCGCCTCCGCCGGTCCGGCCGACAGGGAGCCGCCGACCTTCGCCAGCCGCTCCTTCAGGCCGGACAGGCCGTGGCCGGAACCACACGTCTCGGCGGGGGTGCCGTCGTCGCGGATCTCTATCCAGGACTCGCCTAGGCGGATCTCGCAGCGGTGGGCGTTGGAGTGTCTGATCACGTTCGTCACTCCCTCGCGCAGGACGTAGGCGAACGGCTCCTGCAGCCCGGCCGGCACGTTGTCCACCGCGTGCGGCAGGTCCGCCGCTATCTCCGCCGCCTGCAGCGCCACTCGCGCCCCCACCAGCTCCGCCGCCAGTGATGCCTCGCGGTAGCCGGACACCGTGGAGCGGACCTCACCCAGCGCGGTTCGCGACAGGGTCTCGACGTCGCGCAGCTCGGCGATGGCTCGCTGGTCGTCGCCGGAGCTTTCCAGGATTCTGCGGGCGAGGCCGGCCTTCACGGTGATGGTGGTCAGGCTGTGGCCGAGCACGTCGTGCAGGTCCCGCGCCATTCGCGACCGCTCCTCCGCGACCGCGAGCGTCGCGATCTCGTCGCGGGCGGCCCGCAGCTCGGCGTTCGCCATGATCACCTGCCGGGTGCCGAACATCGCGATGGTCAGCACCACCAGGATCGACGCGGCGTTCCAGTCCGGGGCGCCCTCGGCGATCTCGGTGCCGATGAGCAGCGCCGTGGTCGTCCCCAGGCCGAGCAGCAGACCGACCGTCGGCGGCAGCTGCATCAGCGCCGCCGAGATCGCGTACGTCAGGAACATGAGGTTGTCCGGCCCGAGGAGCACGGCCAGCGTGATCCCACACGCGAACATGGCCGCCACGCCGGCGATCCGCACCCGCTTGTCGAACCACGTGCGCCGCATCGAGAACGCCATGTAAACGGTCGCGTAGATGCAGCAGTAGACCGCCACGGTCGTCACGACCGCGACCCGCACCGCCGTCGGATGCGGCGCGGTGAAGGCCTGGTTGATCGGGCTCACCAGGTAGATCAGGAACATCGTGGACATCACGAAGCCCGCGATGCGCCCGGCGCGGGTGGGTGGCCCCGCCGGATCATCCGGCCAGGACCACCCGTTCTTCTTCTGTTGCTCGGCCACGGAGGTCACCGTACGGCGCCGGCTACACCCGAGCACTGTCGCGCCGGAACCGGCGGACCACCCCGAGTCCGACCACCGCCGTCCAGACGCCCAGCACCAGCACCGCCTGCCCGAGGTTCACCGACAGGTCGCTGGTCACCGCACCCCGGCCGACCTGGCCGAGCCAGTAGGAGGGCAGCACGTGCGCGATCTTCAGCAGCCAGTCCGGCATCGAGTCGATCGGGATGAAGACGCCGCCGAGCATGCTCATGGTCATCATCGTGAGGCTCATGATCGGCTGCATGCTGTCCGGCGTGCCGACCTGGCCGATGAGCAGCCCGATCAGGGCGAACGGGATGACCGCGAGCCAGATGCCGATGGTCACCCTCAACCAGCCGGCCGCGTCCAGCGACACGCCCTCGACCGCCACCCCGACCAGCGGCACGAGGACCACGGCCGGCAGGGCCAGCAGCATGCCGGTGAGGCCCTTCGCGGTCAGGTAACCGCCGCCGGACAGCGGGGTGAGCCGCAGTTGGCGCTGCCATCCGACGGAGCGTTCGAGCGCCACCCGGCTACCCGCGAACAGCGCGGCGGACAACGCGCCGAACGAGGTCATGTTGACCATCAGGATGCCGGTGACGGCCTTGTCCCCGTTTGCCCAGATCCCGGTGTAGAGCAGGAACAGCAGGACCGGGAACGCGATCGAGAAGATCATGAAGCGGCCGTTGCGCATCGCGCGGCGCGCCTCGAGGAGGAGGTAGGTGAAGCTCATGACCGGTCAGCTCCCGCGTTCTCGTCGCTGGTGAGGGAAAGGAAGGCGCCTTCGAGGCCCACTGCGGTCACCTCGATGTCGTGCGCCTGCGGATAGGTCGCCAGCAGTTCGCGCAGCGTCTTGTCGGAGTCGTTGGTGGAGATCACCGCCTGGTTGGCCCGGACCTCGACCTCGGTCACCCCGACCATCATGGTGAGCGCGGACTGGGTGGCGCCCGGCACGGCGGCACGGATGACGCGGCCGGCCACGAGCGAGGTCACCTCGGCGACCGACCCGTCCGCGACGATCTGCCCGGCTCGCATGAGCACCACGCGGTCGGCGTAGTTCTCCGCCTCCTCCAGGTAGTGCGTGGCGAACACGACCGTGCGGCCGGTGTTGGTGAACCCGCGCATGGCCTTCCAGAACTCGCGGCGCCCCTGCACGTCCATGGCCGCGGTCGGCTCGTCGAGCACCAGCAGGTCCGGGTCGCTGACCAGCGCGACGGCGAACCGCACGCGCTGCTTCTGGCCCCCGGACAGCTTGTTGCACCGCCGGTTCGCGAGTTCCCCGACCCCGGAGCGACGCAGCGCCTCGGCGACCGGCAGCGGCGACCGGTGCAGCGACGCGACCATGGCGACGGTCTCGCCGACGGTCGCGTCGTCGAGCAGCGCGCCGCCCTGCAGCATCGCGCCGATGGTGCCCCTGGCGACCGCCTCGTGCGGACTCGCGCCGAAGACGGTCACGGTGCCCGCGTCGGGCTTGGTGAGACCCAGCAGCATGTCGACGGTCGTGGACTTGCCCGCGCCGTTCGGCCCGAGCAGCGCGACCACCTCCCCCGGCGCGATCGTCAGGTCGACCCCGGCGACCGCGTGGACATCCCCGTAGCTCTTACGCAGGCCGGCCAGCATGACGGCGGCGCCCGCGGAGATCCCTGTTTCGTTCACGATGACGACGATGCCGCCCGGAAGCACCCACCACGCAGGCCGAGCGTCACCACCTCACCGTGACAGATGTCAGGGGATGGCGTCAGCAGCCGATCAGCTGGCCCGCCAGGTAGTTCGGGAGCTTGTCCATCGAGACGCGTTCCTGGGTCATGGTGTCGCGCTCCCGTACGGTGACGGCGTGGTCCAGTAGGGAGTCGAAGTCGACGGTCACGCAGAACGGGGTGCCGATCTCGTCCTGGCGGCGGTAGCGGCGGCCGATGGCGCCCGCGTCGTCGAAGTCGACGTTCCAGTGCTGGCGCAGTGTGGCCGCCACGTCGCGGGCCTTCGGGGTCAGGTCGGGGTTGCGGGACAGCGGCAGCACCGCGACCTTCACCGGCGCCAGCCTGCGGTCCAGGCTCAGCACCGCCCGCTTGTCCACGCCGCCCTTGGCGTTCGGGGCCTCGTCCTCGCGGTACGCGTCCAGCAGGAACGCCATCATCGGGCGGCCCACGCCCGCCGCGGGCTCGATGACGAACGGGCGGTACCGCGTGTTGGTCGCCTGGTCGAAGTACGACAGGTCCACGCCCGAATGGTTGGTGTGCGTCGTCAGGTCGAAGTCGGTGCGGTTGGCGATGCCCTCCAGCTCGCCCCACTCCTGCCCGCCGAACTGGAAGCGGTACTCGATGTCGACCGTCCGCTTCGAGTAGTGCGACAGCTTCTCGCGCGGGTGCTCGTACAGCCGCAGGTTGTCCGCCCGGATGCCCAGGTCGGTGTACCAGCGCACGCGCTCGTCGATCCAGTACTGGTGCCAGGTCTCGTCCGTCCCCGGCTCGACGAAGAACTCCATCTCCATCTGCTCGAACTCGCGGGTACGGAAGATGAAGTTGCCCGGCGTGATCTCGTTGCGGAACGACTTGCCGATCTGGCCGATGCCGAACGGCGGCCTGCGCCGCGACGTGGTGAGCACGTTCAGGAAGTTCACGAAGATGCCCTGCGCGGTCTCCGGCCGCAGGTAGTGCAGCCCCTCCTCGGACTCCACCGGGCCCAGGTGGGTACTGAGCATCATGTTGAACTCGCGTGGCTCCGTGTACTGCCCGCGGACGCCGCAGTGCGGGCACGGCACGACACCGAGCTTGTCCTCGGTGACGTTGAGGCCGGTGCGCGCCGCGTACTCCTCGATGAGCTGGTCCGCGCGGAACCTCTTGTGGCACGACGTGCACTCGACCAGGGGATCGTGGAACGCCGTCACGTGACCGGAGGCCTGCCACACCTGCCTGGGCAGGATGACCGAGGAGTCGATGCCGACGACGTCCTCCCGGCGCTGGACCATCGTGCGCCACCACTCGCGCTTGACATTGTCCTTCAGCTCCACGCCCAGCGGCCCGTAGTCCCAGGCGGAGCGCGTGCCGCCGTAGATCTCCCCACACGGGTACACGAAGCCTCTGCGCTTGCACAGGCTGACGACGGTCTCGACGAGATCGGCGGGCATGGTTCCACTCCAACTGTCACGCGCTCTCGGCCATGGCGTTCAATGGCGGTCAACGGCGCGGTCGACAAAGACTAGCTGGATCGCGACTGACACGAACGAATGATTTCGGCGTTGCCGGCTGTGAGGGAGGTCCCGGGGTGCGCGCTAGGCGTTCGACGAAGGCGAAGCTGATCGCCGGTGACGGTCCGCTGTCGCGGGTGCCGCCGCTCGCCGTCTTCGTGGTCGTGGCCGCGGTGTTCGTGGTCGGCGTCGTGGTGCGCGGCGTGCCCGGCGCGGTGCTGCTGGGCGCGCTCGCGGCGGGCATCGCGGTCATGCTGGCGGCCACCTGGCGGGCCCTGGCACCGACGCAGCGGCTCGGCCGGGGGCTCATCCTCGTTTTGTTGATCATCATCGCCGTGTCGGTTGTACTGGTGAAATAGGTTCGCGGCATAGGATGTTGAACACGGTAATCCGTTTCATCAGCCAACCGAGAGGACGATGTTCATCGTGACGTCGGATGCCACCTCGTCCCCGGAACTGACCGCGCCCCACTCAGCCGACCGTCCGACGGTCACCGCGGTGGCGACGCGCCCGGTTCAGACCCTCCAGGCCGCGGGCGACCTGCTGCGTGCGCTCGCGGCGCCGGTCCGCATCGCGATCGTGCTGGAGCTGCGTGAGCACGAACGCTGCGTACACGAGCTGGTCGAGACCCTCGGTGTGGCCCAGCCACTGATCAGCCAGCACCTGCGGGTGCTGAAGGCCGCGGGCGTCGTCCGCGGCGACCGGCACGGCCGTGAGGTCGTCTACCGTCTCGTCGACGAGCACCTCTCGCACATCGTGGTCGACGCGGTGGCGCACGTGGAGGAAGGAGCGGGCAGGTGAGCGGAGCTTACGGAGCGAACCGAGGGCACCACGACCAGCGACCGCCCACCCTGAGCCCGCGAGGAGAGGGTGAGGCGCGGTCGTGAGTGAACGCCAGGCCCCCACCGTCCCCGGCCGCCGGTCGACGAAGCAACGGGCCGCCGTGGCGAGCCTGCTGGAACAGATCGACGACTTCCGCTCGGCCCAGGACCTGCACGAGGAGCTGCGTACCCGGGGCGAGGGCATCGGCCTGACCACCGTCTACCGCACGCTCCAGTCCCTCGCCGACGCCGGCGAGGTGGACGTCCTGCGCATCGACAGCGGCGAGGCCGTCTACCGCCGCTGCTCCCGGCACCACCACCATCACCTGGTCTGCCGAGCCTGCGGCCGCACGGTCGAGGTCGAGGGCCCCGCGGTGGAGAAGTGGGCCGAGAAGATCGCAGCCGAGAACGGCTTCTCCGAGGTCAGCCACACCGTAGAGGTCTTCGGCACCTGCGCCGCCTGCACCCACTAACCCCGCGAGTCCCGCGTTCAAACCTAGCGAGTCCCGCGTTCAGACACACCGAGTCCCGCGTTCAAACGTAGCGAGTCGCGGGTTCAGACATAGCGAGTCGCGGTTTCGTGCACACGGTCTGGGCGTCAGCACGAAACCGCAACTCAGTGTGTGCGAACGCGGGACTCGGTATGCGCGAACGCGGAACTCGGGGTGTGCGAACGCGGGACTCGCGGTTGTACCGGGGGTCGGGGGCGTTTTTCAGCAGGCCCCGACCCCCGGTAGGTCTTGGTCAGCCTTCTGTTGTTGGTAGGCCGTTGTGGGTGATGACGTTCGAGTACCAGCGGGCGCTTTCCTTCAGGGTTCGCTTCTGGGACTCGAAGTCGACGTGGACCAGGCCGAACCGTTTGGCGTAGCCCTCTGCCCACTCCAGGTTGTCGAGGAGGGTCCAGCAGAAGTATCCGCGCAGGTCAGCGCCCTGTTCGATTGCCGTGTGGGAGGCGCGTAGGTGACCGTCCAGGAAGGCGATCCGGTCGGTGTCGCGGATCTCGCCGTCCTCGGTGAACGTGTCGGGGTAGGCGGCCCCGTTCTCCGTGACGTACAGCGGCACCCCGGGATACTCGCGGGTCAGCGACACCAGGAGCTCGGTCAGCCCGTCCGGCTGGACCTCCCAGTCCATCTCCGTCTTCGGGTGTCCGGACTGCAGGAACCGCACGTCCGAGGAGCCGGGCCACTCCGTCGGACCGTCGACCGGGTCGCCGGCCGAGACCAGGTACGCGCGGTAGTAGTTGATCCCGAGCAGGTCGATCGGCGCGTTGATCACCTCGAGGTCGCCGTCCTCGATCAGCTCCGGCAGGCCGAAGGGCGCCAGGTCGGCGAGCAGGTCGGCCGGGTACTCGCCACGCAGCACCGGGTCGAGGAAGATCCGGTTCTGCAGGCCGTCGACCCGGCGGGCCGCGTCCGCGTCGGCCTCCGAGGCGGTGGCCGGGTGGACCGGGAACAGGTTCAGCGTGATCCCGGCCGGGGCGTCCGGGGCGTGCGCGCGGATCTCCGACATCGCGAGCCCGTGCGCGAGGTTGAGGTGGTGCGCAGCCGCGACCGCCGCCCTCGAGTCCTGCACGCCCGGCGCGTGCACACCGTTGCCGTACCCGAGGAATGCCGCGCACCACGGCTCGTTGAGCGTCAGCCACCCGCTCACCCGGTCGCCGAGCCGGCCGACGGCCGTGGCCGCGTACTCGGCGAACCGGTAGGCGGTGTCCCGGTTCGTCCAGCCGCCCTTGTCCTCGAGCGACTGCGGCAGGTCCCAGTGGTACAGCGTCGCCCACGGGGCGATGCCCTTGTCCAGCAGCTCGTCCACGAGCCGGTCGTAGAAGCCCAGGTCCGACAACCTGGGCCACGCGATCGAGAACCGGTACGCGCCCAGCCCGAGCGACGACATCAACTCGACGTCCTCGACGTACCGGCGGTAGTGGTCCGCGGCCGGGTCGCCCGTGTCGCCGTTGAACACGGCGCCGGGACGGCGGCAGAACACGTCCCAGATCGACTCGGCCCGGCCGTCCACCGTGGTCGACCCCTCGATCTGGAACGACGCCGTGGCCGCCCCCCACACGAAGCCCGTGGGGAAACGGAGCGCTACCGACTCTGACGTTTGCGGCAAAACTGACATGATCACCCCTTCACTGCGCCCTGCATGATTCCCGCCACGATCTGGCGGCCGAGCACGACGAACACGAACAAGATCGGAATGGTGGCCAGAGTCGTTCCGGCCAGCACCAGCGAGTAGTCGACGTAGTAACCGCTCTGTAGCCGCTCCAGCGCGAGCTGCACGGTGGGGTTGTCGGCGTTGAGCACCACCAACGGCCACAGGAAGTCGTTCCAGGAGGTCATGAACGTGAACATGCCCAGAAACGCCGCCGCCGGCCGCACTGCCGGCAGGCACACGTGCCAGTAAACCCTGATCATCGAGCAACCGTCCACACGTGCCGCCTCGATCAGCTCGTACGGCACCACCTGCGCGGTGTACTGCCGCATCCAGAACACGCCGATCGCGGTGACCAGGTTCGGCACGATCACCGCCTCCAGGTGACCGGCCCAGCCCAGCTCGCCCATCGCCATGTACAGCGGGATGATGCCGAGCTGCGTCGGCACCGCCAGGGTGGCGACGACGAACACGAACAGGGCATCCCGGCCGCGGAACCGCAGCTTGGCGAACGCGAAACCGGCGAGGGTCGAGAACAGGACCGTGGTGAGGGTGACCGTGCCGGACACGATCACGCTGTTGCCCAACGCCTTCCAGAACGGCACGGTGTCGAACACCCGCGCCGCGTTGGACAGGAAGTTGCCGCCGGGCAGCAGCGGTGGGACCCGCTCGGTCAGCATCGAGCTGTCCCGGGAGGCCACGAGGAACGACCAGAAGAACGGGAAGACCGAGCCGAGCATAAACGCGATCAGCAGCCCGTACACCCAGAAGGAGGCGCGTTTGTCGCCCGTCTGTGCGCGCCGCGTGACCCGGCGCAACGAGATGGCGGTCATGGGGCTTCCTCGGTTCCGCTCGACGAGATCCGCCTGGTCAGCAGGAAGTTGAGCACCGCGAAGATGATGATCACCAGGAACAGCACCCAGGCGATCGCCGACGCGTAACCGAGCTTCTGTGTCTCGAAAGCGGTCTGGTACATGTACAGCGTGATCGTCTGGAACTGGTTGGACGGTCCGCCGTTGTTGGAGCCCGGCATGGCGTCGAACAGCTTGGGCTCGGTGAAGATCTGCAGGCCGCCGATGGTGGACGTGACCACCACGAAGATCAGGGTCGGTCGCAGGAGTGGCAGTGTGACCGAGAAGAAGCGGCGTGCCGCCGAGGCCCCGTCGATCATCGCCGCCTCGAAGATCTCCTTCGGAATGGCCTTCATCGCCGCGAGCACGATCAGCGCGTTGTAACCGGTCCACCGCCAGTTGACCATGGTGGCGATGGCCAGGTGCGAGGCGAACCAGTTGGTCTGCCAGTCGATCCGGTCGATGCCGACCGCTTCCAGCAGGCCGTTGACGAGCCCGTAGTTGTGCCCGAAGAGGTTCCCGAAGATGAGCCCGACCGCGACGAGGCTGACCACGTACGGCAGCAGGACGCCGACCCGCCATCCGGTCGGCGCCCGCAGCCGGGTGTTGAGCAGCGCCGCGACCAGCACCGCGACCACGATCTGCGGTCCGGACGACAGCACGAAGATGCTGAGCGTGTTGAACAGGGCGTTCCAGAACTGACTGTCCCGGAACAGCTCGGTGTAGTTCCCGAGGCCGATGAACGTGCCTTCGGCGTCGAGCAGTTCGCGGTCGAACAGCGACAGGTACGCGGTCCACAGCAGCGGGAACAGGCCCACCACGCCGAAGATGACGAAGAACGGCGCGATGTAGAGGTATGGCGACCACTTCACGTCCGCCAGCGAAAGGCGCTGGCGGAACGTGAGCTTCGGTCTGCCCGGTGGGGCGGGCGCCACCCCCTGGTGTGACGCCCGCCGCCTGGTTACCGTGGTCATCACTTGACGATCTTCTTGGCGGCGTCGACCGCCTGCTGCCAGCCCTCCTCGGGCGACTTGCCCTGCTCGACCGCCTGCAGTGCCGGGCTCGTGGCGTTCTCCTGGATCTTGCCGTCACCCGGGCCCTTGTACTGCGCCTTGCCGACCTTCTGGGCCATCGTCGCGAACAGCTGGCCGGTCTTCACACCACCGAAGTAGTCGTTGGTGGTGCCCAGCAGCTCGGGCGAGTCGAGTGCCTCGACCTGGCTGGGGAAGTTGCCGGTCTTCGCGAACGCCTTGATCTGCTGCTCCGGCGCGGTCAGCCACGCGGCGAGTGCCGCGGCCTCCTTCGGGTGCTTGGACTGCTTGGGCACCGCGAGGTACGAGCCGCCCCAGTTGCCGCCACCGCCCGGGAACGCGTCGGTGACCGCCCACTTGCCGGCGTTCTCCGGACCGGCCTGCTCCTTGACCACGCCGAGCATCCAGGACGGGCAGGTCTTGGTGACGAACCCGCTCTGCTTGAAGGCTGCGTTCCAGTCCGGACTGAACGCGACGAGCTTCGCGCTCTGGCCACCCTTGACGGCCGCCGTCACCTTGTCCCAGTTGCGCTTGATGTCCTTGTTGGACTCGATGGCGAGCTTGTCGTCCTTGCTGATGTAGCCCTCGTCGAGCTGGTTCTGCATCGCGTTGAAGACCTGCGACGCCGAGTCGAACCACGGCTTGCCGGTCGCCTTCGTGTACTGGTCACCGGCCGCGAAGTAGGAGTCCCACGACGCGAAGTAGCCCTTGACCGAGGCATCGTCGGTGGCCATGTGCGCCGCCTCGAGCAGGTCCTTGCGGTAGCACATGGCGAGCGGACCGATGTCGGTGCCGTAGCCGATCCAGGCGCCGTCCTTCGCCACGCCCGCCTGGTACTTCCAGTCGATCCAGCGGTCCGGCTTGACGTCCTTCGGACCGATGTCGGCCAGGTTGTTGAACAGTTGCGTCTTGTCGATCACATCCGAGATGTGGCCCTCCTCGATGGCCACCACGTCCTCGAGGCCGTTGCCCGCCGCCAGCTTGGTCAGCAGCTGCTGGTGGTAGGGCCCGCCCTGCCCGGTCTTGTGATGGGTGATCTTGATGTTCGAGTGGAGCTTCTCGTACTCCGGGATGAGGTCCTCGTACCCGAACTCCGTGAAGGTGCCGATGCTGAGCTCGATCTTCCCCGAATCAGATCCGCCCGAGTCATCGGAGGAGCCACACGCGGTCAGGCCTACCGCTGCGGCAAGGGCGATCGCACCGGCGAACACCCGTCGTTGGTTGCTTCGCACGTCTGTTGTCCCTTTACGTCCTCGACACTGTGCCCGTAAAAATTTCTGGGAGCGCTCCCAGTTTGGGGAGTTCCGAGTGTGGTCTGGATTACGGGGAAGTGTCAAGGACTTTCCGGGAGCGCTCTCAGAAGTCGCCACTCCGTTACACTTCGACCATGCCGATCGACGGACGTCCCACGCTGGAGGACGTCGCCGCGTACGCGGGCGTTTCTCGCTCGACCGCGTCGCGTGCGCTCAATGACGACGCCTACGTGAGCATGCGGGCCAGGGAGAAGGTGCTCGGGGCGGCGCGGGAGCTCGGCTACTCCCCCAACCAGGCCGCGAGATCCCTGGTGACGCGCAGGACGGGCGCCGTGGCGGTGGTCCTGTCCGAGCCCGAGGCCAACGTCCTGGACGACCCGTACTTCGCGTCCGTCATGCACGGGGCGTTCCGCGAGCTGTCGACGGTCGGCGTCCAGATGCTGCTGATGTTCGTCGACACCCGCGACGACGTGCCGAGGACGATCAAGTTCCTCGAGGGCGGGCACGCCGACGGCGCGCTGGTGTTCGCGCCGCACAAGGGCGACCCGCTGCCGACCGCCCTGCGCCTGGCCAGGATCCCGGTCGTCTACGGCGGCCGGCCCGGCAACGGCAAGCGCGGCACGCACGCGGTCGACTTCGACAATCGGGCCGGCGGGCGGCTGGCCGTCGAGCACCTGTACGCCTCGGGCCGCAGGCGGATCGGCACCGTGACGGGCATGCTCGACCACCCGGCGGCGGCCGACCGCCTGGAAGGGTGGCGCGCGGGGCTGGCGGCGGTCGGCCTTGACCCGGCGGACCTGGCGGAGGCCGGCGACTTCACCATGGCCAGCGGCGAGACGGCGACGTCCAAGCTGCTGGCCCGCTGCCCGGACCTGGACGCGGTGTTCGCGGCCAGCGACCTGATGGCGGCCGGCGCGATGAAGGCGCTGCGCATGGCGGGCCGCCGGGTCCCCGGCGACGTGGCCGTCATCGGCTTCGACGACCACCCGACACTGGCGCCCGCGATGGAGCCGCCGCTGACGTCCATCCACCAGGACCCGCGGGAACAGGTCCGCCAGATGGTCCGGAAGCTGATCTGTCTGCTGAACGGCGAGGACGTCCGCCCGGAGGCGACCATCCTCCCGGTGACCCTGGTGGTGCGCGACTCGGCGTGAGTCGAGCGCCGACCTCAGTGCTCGTACGGGTCCTCGGGTTGGTCGATCCGCCGGACGGTGTGGGTGGTGACCGACGGAACGTACTCGGTCGCCCTGGTCGCCGAGCCGGGACGCAGCGTTACGTCGGCCTCGACCCAGCTGTCGTCGGGCAGGTTCGACAGCTGCCGGTCGAGCAGCTTGATCTTGACGGGGAACGCGTCGGCCGCGCAGCAGGAGATCGCCAGCCGCGCCACGTACGTGTCGCCGCCCTCGTGCACGATGAAGCCGGTCAGCCGCGCCCTGCGGTTGTCCAGCGAGTGCCCCTTGTCCCACGCCGCCCGGGCGGAGAAGTCGTTCAACGGCAAGGCGACCGGGTCGCCGGCCGGCAGCGGCGGGAACAGCTCCGACCCGGCCCCCTCGGTCGACGGCTTGGCCGTCGCGTTGCCCGACGCCCGCTCGACGGAATCCGCGCCCAGCGCCGCCGGGCCGACCAGGAACACCGCGAGCACGGGCAGTACCAGCAGCCACGCGCTGCGGGCGCCGTGCCCGTGGTCGTGCCCGGCCGCGTGCGCCCGCGCGCCCCGGATCTCCCGGATGATCGATACGGCCGCCAGCACGACCATCACGGTCCCGCCCGCGATGAGCAGCCACTTGTGGCTCGGCTTCACGTACCGCAGGTAGGTGCCGGTGAACGAGATCTTCAGCAGCGCGCCGCCGAGCAGCACCAGCAGGATGTTCTGTGTCTCACGCCGCACGCCGGCCCCCGCGAACTTCGCTCATGGCAGTAACACGATTCCCACGACCACCGCGCTCAAGATCGCGACCGCGAACGTCATCGGCGCGAACCTGACGGCGAAGCGGCGGCCGAGCGTGCCGGCCTGCAGTGCGAACAGCTTGATGTCGATGGCCGGCCCCACCACCAGGAACACCAGGCGGGGCAGCAGCGGCATGGTCGACAGCGACGCGACGACGAACGCGTCCGCCTCGCTGCACAGCGCCAGCACCACCGCGAGCACGGCCATCACGAGGATGCCGAGCAGCATCTGCTCACCGAGCGTGTCGACCCACGACCGCGGCACGACCACGTTCAGCACCGCCGCGGTCAACCCGCCCACGACGAGGAACCCGCCGGCGTCGACCAGGTCCTGCCGCGCGGTCTCGAAGAACACCCCCCACCGGTCGCGGTGGCCGGCGGGCTCGGGCAGCCGCCGCAACGCGCGCTCGGCGAACCACTCCATCCTGCCGAACCGGGCCCACACCCAGCCCATGACGACCGCGGTCATCATCGAGCCGAGGAACCTGGCGAGGACCATCCGCGGCTCACCGGGAAACGCGACCGCCGTGGCGACCAGCACGATGGGGTTCACCGCCGGCGCGGCGAGCAGGAACGTCACGGCGACCGAGGCCGGCACGTCCTGCTGGATCAGCCGGCGCGCCACGGGAATCGCCGCGCACTCGCAGTTCGGCAGCGCCACCCCGGCGATCCCGGCGACGGGCACGGCCAGCGCGGCCCTGCGCGGCAGCACCTTGCGCAGCAGGTCGGCGGACACGAACGCGGCGATCGCGCCGCTGATCAGCACGCCGACCACCAGGAAAGGGAGCGCCTGGACGCAGACCGCGACGAAGACGGTCGCGCCGGTCTGGATCGCCGGCACGTCGAGCTGGTCCGCGATCCACTGCTGGCCGACGAGCGCGAGCACCAGCAACCCGCAGAGCACCTCGAGCGACGTGACGCGGCGCCTGCGCGGCCCCGGATCCTCCTCGCTCGGCCCGACCGCCGCCGCGGTCGCTGGTTCGGTCACTCGCTCTTCGCCTCGCCGATCAGTTCGGTGCGTAGCTGGGACGCGGTCGACACCACCAGCATCAGCAGCGTGCCCAGCGCGGACTCACCGATGCCGTCGGCCGGGAACGCGTAACGGAGGGTCACATCCATGCCGCGTTCGGTGTGAACGACGCCGAGGGTACCGAAAAGTCCCTGCCCCGCACGTTCCGCGGCGGACGACGCGAGGTGCGGGTCGTCGGGCAGGTCCCACGCGACCACGCAGGTCAGGCTGAGGACGGTGAGCCCGTCGGCGAGCTGCATCGCCTGTACCGCGCAGGGAACGTCCACGTGCCGGAAGGTGAGCGCGCCGTCGTCGTCGACGTGCACGTCGTGGAAGGTCTCGAGCGCCTTGCGCGCCTTGGTGAGCAGCCCTGCCGTGCTCATAGCTTCCTGCTCGGTCATTCTTCTCCTTTGAGCGTTGCGGCGACCTCGTCGCTGTCCTTGGCGCCGCCGAACCGGCGGTCGCGCCGCGCGTACTGCTCGACGGCGTGCCACAGGTCACGCCGGTCGAAGTCCGGCCACAGGATGTCCTGGAAGACCAGCTCCGCGTAGGCGGACTGCCACAGCATGAAGTTGCTGGTGCGCTGCTCGCCGGACGGCCGGATGAACAGGTCCACGTCCGGCATCTCCGGCTGGTAGAGGTACTTGGCGATCGTGCGCTCGTTGACCTTCTCGGGGTTGAGCTTGCCCGCGGCGGCGAGCCGGGCGATCTCGCGGGCGGCGTCCCCGACCTCGGCGCGGCCACCGTAGTTGATGCACATGGCGAGGTTGAGCGAGTCGTTGTGCCTGGTCCGCTCGGCGGCGGCCTCCAGCTCGTGGATGACGCTGCGCCACAGCCTCGGCCGGCGGCCGGCCCAGCGGACCCGCACGCCCATGGCGTCCAGCTCGTCGGTGCGGTGCCGGATGACGTCCCGGGAGAAGCCCATCAGGAACCGGACCTCCTCGGGGCTGCGCCGCCAGTTCTCGGTGGAGAACGCGTACAGCGACAGCCACTTGACGCCCATCTCGATGCATCCCTTGGCGACCTCGACGACCTGTGCCTCGCCACGCTTGTGCCCCTCGATGCGGGTGAGGCCGCGCTGGTTCGCCCAGCGCCCGTTGCCGTCCATCACGATCGCGATGTGCCGGGGCACGAACTGCGCGGGGATGACGGGCGGCTTCTCGCCAGAAGGGTGTGGCTCCGGTGGTTGTGGTCGGGTGCGGGGACGCAACATGGTGCCTGACCCTACTGAGCGGAGCCTGCGGAGCGAACATCGCTACCGCTCGCCTGCACCCCTTTGCGTTCCACGAGTGGCAGCGACCGCAGCTGCCGTTCCAGGTGCCACTGCAGCAGCGCGGCGATGAGCCCGGAGCCCTCCCGCCGGGCGTTGCCGGTGGACCGTTCCGCGACCTCCCAGTGACCGAGCTGCAGTGCGCTCATGAGCTCCAGGGTCTCCTGTGCGGGCGCCGCCGAACCGGCCGGCCGGCACCGGGGGCACACCGCTCCCCCGGCCTGTATGGAGAAGCTCCGGTGCGGTCCCGGGTCGTTGCACCGCGCGCACTCGTTGACCGCCGGTGACCACCCGGCAAACGCCATCGCCCGGATGAGGAACGCGTCCAACACGAGCGAAGGATCCCGCTCACCGTCCGCCAGAGCCCGCAACGCGCCGACCACCAGCAGGTACAGCCGGAGGACGGGTTCTCCCTCCTCCGCGGACATGCGGTCCGCCGTCTCGAGGATCGCGCAGCCGGAGGTGTACCGCTGGTAGTCGTTGGCGATCCCGGCTCCGAACGCGTCGATGGTCTGCACCTGGGTGATCACATCGAGCGTGCGGCCGGTGTAGAACTGCACGTCGACGTGCGCGAACGGCTCCACCCGGGCACCGAGCCGCGAGGTGGTCCGCCGCACCCCCTTGGCGACGGCCCGCACCTTCCCGTGCCGCTGGGTGACGAACGTGATGATGCGGTCGGCCTCCCCGAGCTTCTGGACCCGGAGCACTATCCCGGTGTCGCGGTAGAGGCTCACGCCCCCATCGTCTCATCCGCCACCGACAGTTCCGGCGCGGCTTGCCGGGACGCTACGGCGCTACCCGCCCACCGGCGTGCGGCGATTCTGTTCGCCCGCCGTGCGCGAGAGGAACCCGGTGACGGTCCGGACGAACCACTCCGGGTCGTCCAGCCAGGGAAAGTGACCGCCGCGCGGGAGCATCGCCAGCTCGGCGTTCGGGAACAGGCCGGCGTACGCGGTGGCGTGCTTCGGTGGGAGGCCGACGTCGTACTCGCCCGCCACCAGCAGGACGGGTGCGGTGAGGCGGGCGACGGCGGCTCTGACGGCGTCCGGGTCGAGCGCGCCGTCGGAGTAGTACGCGTCCACCAGGGCCTTGTCGTACTCGCTGGTCGTCGTGGCGTAGCTCGCCTGGCTGACGGCGTCCCACCGGCCATAGTGGAACGGCGCGATGCAATTCCAGTTGGCGTCCGAGAAGTCGCCGGCCCAGATCCGCTCGAACGCGGCGAACGCGTCCGGGAACCAGGGCTCGTTGCGGCGCTGCTCGGCGACCTCCCGCCGGTCCGCGTCGGCGATCGCCAGGCCGACGACGCTCGGGGTGGGTGCGGCCAGCACGAGCCGCCCGACGCGGTCGGGATGGCGGGCGGCGTACCAGACCGCGACCGCGGCGCCGGCGGAGTGGCCCAGCAGGTCGATCCGGTCCAGCCCGAGGTGCAGGCGGAGCGCCTCGACGTCGTCGACCTGCCGGTCACACCGGTAGGTGGCCGGATCCGCGGGGGTGGCCGACTCGCCGGTCCCGCGCAGGTCGAGGCGCACCAATGACGGCACACCACCCAGGTCGCCGAGGTAGGCCGAGGCCTGCATGGGTCCGCCGGGAACACAGACCAGCGGGCGTTCCTGGCCGGACCGGTGGTAGGCGAGCCGGGTGCCGTCCGACGAGGCGAAACCACCCATCAGAACCCCAGGCGCCGCAGTTGTTTCGGGTCTCGTTGCCAGTCCTTGGCGACCTTGACGTGCAGGTGCAGGTAGACCTTGCTGCCGAGCAGCGCCTCGATCTGGCGGCGGGCCGTCGCGCCGACCGTCCGCAGGCGCTCTCCCTTGTGTCCCAGCACGATCCCCTTCTGGCTGTCCCGCTCCACGAACAGGTTCGCGTACACGTCCAGCATGTCGTCGCGGTTCTCGCGGGCGAGGATCTCCTCGACGGTCACCGCGATCGAGTGCGGCAGCTCGTCCCGCACGCCCTCCAGCGCGGACTCGCGGATCAGCTCCGCGATCAGCGTGGCCTCGGGCTCGTCGGTCAGCTCGCCGTCCGGGTAGAGCTGGGGGCCTTCCGGCAGGCGCGTCACGAGCACGTCGGCGAGCGCGTCCAGCTGGAACCCGTCCTTCGCGGACACGGGGACGAGGTCCGCGAACTCCAGCACGTCCTGCAGTGCCATCAACTGGTCGGCGATCTGGTTCTTCGACGCGGTGTCCGTCTTGGTCACGACGCCGACGACCGGCGTGTGCCGAGACAGCTTCACCAGCTCGGCGGCGATGTACTTGTCGCCGGGCCCGATCTTCTCGTTGGCCGGCACGCAGAACCCGATGACGTCCACTTCGGACCACGTGGCACGCACGACGTCGTTGAGCCGCTGGCCGAGCAGCGTGCGCGGCCGGTGCAGGCCGGGCGTGTCCACGATGATCAGCTGCGCGTCGGGCCGCGCGACGATGCCGCGGATCGCGTGCCGGGTCGTCTGCGGCTTGCTCGAGGTGATGGCCACCTTGCTGCCGACGAGGGCATTGGTCAGCGTCGACTTGCCCGTGTTCGGCCGGCCGACGAAGCAGGCGAAACCGGAGCGATACTGCGTCGATGCTGTCATCCGGCCATTGTCGTCCGCGCTCAGCGCAGCTCGCCCCTCGGGTCCGCCACCAGCAGCGGGGCGGACGGCGTCAGGTCGTCGACGATCGCGCGGTCGACGTCCAGCAGGTCCGTCACGACCGCGGCCGCCTCCAGCGTGCGCACCCCGCTCGACACGGCCGCCGCCACCGCGCCCTGCAACGCCGTGAGCTGCAGGGACGGCAGGTCGACGGAGGTGGCGACGTACGTGCGGCCGGTGTCGTCCCGCACCGCGGCGCCTTCGGCCGCGCCGGAACGGGCCCGTGCAGACCTCGCCAGGGTGATCAGCTTCGCGTCCTCCGGGTCGAGGTCAGCCACTCTCACTACTCTCCATCTCCTCCTCGGGCACCCCACGCACGACCACGGTGGTGATCCGCATGCGGCCGCGGCCGTCCTTGCCGCCTTCCGCCCGCATGTTGAGCCCGGCGATCTCCGCCTCGGTGCCCGGCAGCGGGACCCGGCCGAGCCGCTGCGCGAGCAGGCCGCCGACCGTCTCGACGTCGGAGTCGTCCAGCTCGACGCCGAACAGCTCGCCGAGATCCTCGACCGGCAGCCGGGAGCTGACCCGCACCGCGCCGTCGTCCAGGTGTTCGACGGGTGGCCGGTCGTCGGTGTCGGACTCGTCGGTGATCTCGCCGACTATCTCCTCGAGAATGTCCTCAATGGTCAGCAGGCCCGCGGTGCCGCCGTACTCGTCCACCGCGATCGCCATGTGGTTGCGGGAGAGCTGCATCTCCTTGAGCAGGTCGTCGAGACGCTTGGAGTCCGGCACGAACGTGGCCTCGGTCATCAGCTCGGCCACCGCGCGCCGCTCGCCGCGACCGTTCTGCGGGGTGTCCACCGTGGCCTTGACCAGGTCCTTGAGGTTCACCACGCCGACGATCTCGTCGACGCTCTCGCCGATGACCGGCAGTCGCGTGTAGCCGGTGCGCAGTGACAGGGCGAGTGCCTGCCGCACGGACTTCGTCTGCTCGATCCACACCATCTCGGTGCGGGGCACCATGACCTCACGGGCGATCGTGCCGCGCAGCTCGAACACCGAGTGGATCATCTCGCGCTCGTCGGAGTCGACGACGCCGCTCTCCTGCGCCATGTCGACCAGCTCACGCAGCTCGACCTCGGAGGAGAACGGGCCCTCGCGGAAGCCGCGGCCCGGGGTGATGGCGTTACCGACGACGATCAGCAGGCGGGACAACGGTCCGAGCACGGTCCCGAGCACCCGCACGACCCCGGCGGCGACCAGTCCGACGGAGTACGGGTGCTGCCGGCCGAGCGTGCGCGGCCCGACACCGACCAGCACGTACGACACCACGATCATGCTGAGCGCGGCGACGACCCCGGCGACCGCGTTCGAGTCGATGAACCAGATGAACGCGATGGTGACGAGCACGGTCGCGGCCAGCTCGCAGCCCAACCGCAGCAGTAGCAGCAGGTTGATGTGACGCGGCCGCTCGGAGACGACCGCGAGCAACTGCCGCGCGCCGGTCCGGCCGGTACGCACGAGCCCTTCGACGCGGGCTCGCGAGACGGCCGAGATGGCGGCGTCCGCGCACGCGAAGAACCCGGCCGCGACCACCAGGAGGACCGCGATGACCAGCAGTCCGGCGGCGGAGCCGGCGCTCTGCCCGCCGTTCACGACGTCTCCTCGCCGGCTCGGCGACGTCGTTCGTCGGTGCCGTGCCTGTGGTTCGCTCCGCTCACGGTCCCCCCGGCGCCTATTCCTCTTCGGACTTGGGCTCGGGCTCGGTCTCCACCAGGCCGGCCGCGTCGAGCAGCTTGTCGTCCTCGCGACGCTGCGCGGCCCGCCGCTGCGCCGCGACCCGCTCGGTCTTGAAGTCACCGAGGATCCGCTTCTGGAGCGTGAACATCTCGCGCTCCTCGGCGGGTTCCGCGTGGTCGTAGCCGAGCAGGTGCAGTACACCGTGGACGGTCAGCAGATGCAGCTCGTCCATGAGGGTGTGACCTGCCTTGCGGGCCTGGTCCCGTGCGAACCGCGGGCACAGGACCAGGTCGCCGAGCAGCGTCGGCCCCGGGTCGGGCGCGTCGGGCCTTCTCGCGGACTCCAGCTCGTCCATGGGGAAGGCCATGACGTCCGTCGGCCCCGGCAGGTCGAGGTACCGCTCGTGCAGGTCGGCCATCTCGTCGAGCCCCACGAGCAACACGGACAGCTCGGCGAGCCTGCTGACCCGCATCCGGTCGAGCGCGAACCGCGCGGCGGCGACGATGGACGACTCGTCAACCGCCACGCCAGACTCGTTGGCGATTTCTATGCTCATCGGACCTAACGACCCCGCCGCGCCTGTCCCCGCGGGCCAGACCGGCGCGCGTCCTGATCGTTCTCGTGCGTGGCCGCCCACCGGTCGTACGCGTCCACGATGTCGCCGACCAGCTTGTGCCGCACGACGTCGCTGCTCGACAGCGTCGAGAAGTGCACGTCGTCGACGTCGCCGAGAATGCCCTGCACCACCCGCAGGCCGCTCTGGGTGCCGCCGGGCAGGTCGACCTGCGTGACGTCGCCCGTGACCACGATCTTCGACCCGAACCCGAGCCGGGTGAGGAACATCTTCATCTGCTCCGGCGAGGTGTTCTGCGCCTCGTCGAGGATGATGAACGCGTCGTTCAGGGTCCGGCCACGCATGTAGGCCAGTGGCGCGACCTCGATCGTGCCGGCCTGCATGAGTCGGGGGATCGACTCCGGGTCGACCATGTCGTGGAGTGCGTCGTACAGGGGGCGCAGGTACGGGTCGATCTTCTCGTAGAGCGTGCCCGGCAGGAAGCCGAGCCGCTCCCCCGCCTCGACCGCCGGGCGGGTGAGAATGATGCGGTTGACCTGCTTGGCCTGCAGTGCCTGCACGGCCTTGGCCATGGCCAGGTAGGTCTTGCCGGTGCCGGCCGGGCCGATGCAGAACACGACCGTGTGCTGGTCGATGGCATCGACGTAGCGCTTCTGGTTGAGCGTCTTCGGCCGGATCGTGCGCCCGCGACGCGAGATGATGTCGAGGCTCAGCACCTCGGCCGGCGACTCGGCCCCACCCGCGGACAGCATGGCGACGGTCCGCCGCACGGCGTCCGGGCCGAGCTGCTGGCCGCGGCTGGCCAGGGTGACCAGCTCGGCGAAGACCCGGTCGGCGAACGCGACGTCACCCGGCTCGCCGGAGAGCGTGACCTCGTTGCCCCGGACGTGGACGTCCGCGGTGAGCAGCTCCTCGGCGACCTTCAGGTTCTCGTCACGATGCCCGAGCAGCGCGAGAACCGCCTGGTCAGGGATGGTGAACCGGGACTGGGCCGGGTTGGTTGGGCTGAGGGCAGAAGTGGAGGCGGCGGCGTGGTCCGCGTTACCCCGTGCGGTACCGGTCAATGCTTTCGGTCCTGCCTTCTGCGCCTGGGTGCGCCGACTCGGTCTGACGTGTCGGGTTCGATGTTAGTCGCCCTCACCGACGGTTCGCATCGACGTTACCGCCGCTCAGTGGCCTGGCCGCCCGAACAGCCCCAGCTGCTCGCCCCCGAGGACGTGAAGGTGGGCGTGGAAGACGGTGCGCCTGGCGTGTTCCCCGGTGTTGAACACCAGCCGGAACCCGGTCTGGTCGATCCCCTCCTGCCTGGCCACCGCGACCCCGGCGGCGATGACGTCCGCGAGCTCCTGCGGCGCCTTGGCCAGCTCCTCGGCGTCCTCGTGGTGGGTCCGCGGGACCACGAGCACGTGCACCGAGGCCTGCGGGTTGATGTCCCGGAACGCGTAGGCCGTGTCGGTCTCGAGCACCGTGGTGGACGGAATCTCCCCGGCGATGATCTTGCAGAAGAGGCAGTCGCTTTCGGGCATGCGGAGAGGTTACTCGTCGAGGTCGGGGATGTCCTGGCTGTCCCGGTCGGCCCACTCCAGCAGTGGCGTCAGGTCGAATACGTTGTCATCGATCGTGGCATGCAAATCACCCACCTCAGCGAACCGAGCGGGCACGGTGGCGATGGTGAAGTCACGAGGGTCAACATCCGCGACCTCATCCCACCGAACGGGTGTGGACACCCGCCCCTCCGGCACCCCGATCACCGAGTAGGCGGACCGAATCGTGTGGTCCCTGGCGTTCTGGTTGTAGTCCACGAAAACCGTCTTCGGATCCCGATCCTTCCGCCACCAGTTGAGATCCACGAGCCCGCCGGCGCGCCGCTCGACTTCACGTGCAAACGCATGCGCGGCCCGCCGGACGTCCGAAAACCCCCACTCAGCAAGGATCCGCACGTAGATGTGGAGCCCCTTGCCCCCGGACGTCTTGGGAAACCCAACGGCCCCAAGCTCATCCAGCACCTCCCGCACGACAAGCGCGACCTTCCGCACGGCGTCGAACGACGCCTCGGGCATCGGATCGAGGTCGATCCGCCACTCGTCCGGCTTCTCCGTGTCAAGACGCCGGGAGTTCCACGGATGAAACTCGACACAGGACATCTGCACGGCCCAGATCACCGAACCCAGCTCCGTAACACAGAGTTCATCCGCATACCGCCCGTACCGAGGAAAGTGCACCCGCACGGTCTCCACCCAGGCCGGCGCGCCCCGCGGCAACCGCTTCTGATGCACCTTCTCCCCGTCAACCCCGTCCGGAAACCGATGCATCATGCAAGGCCGCTCCCGCAAGGCATTGACGATCCCCTCCCCCACCGCGAGGTAGTACCGAACAAGATCAAGTTTTGTCTCCCGCCGAGCGGAGAAATAAACCCGATCGGGATTGCTGACACGAACAACCCGATCCCCAACCTCAAGCTCCACCGAAGGCACACTCTTCCCAACCACCCCCAGAACGTACTGCCAAACCAAGCCCCCAGCCCAAGAAGAGCCCCACACCCGCTGAGCAAACACCCCAACCACGCAGCGTAAACACCACCCCACCCCAGGAACAGAGCCCCCACCCCCAACAGCCACAAGACAACCCAAAACGCAAGCCCCACAACACAACCAGGCCGCTCAACACCAACCAGACCCCGAAGCCCCCAACAGGCAAACCCCACCGCAAAGCGCAAAGCACCCAGCAAGGCTGGCAAGGCTGGCAAGGCTGGCAAGGCTGGCAAGGCTGGCAAGGCTGGCAAGGCTGGCAAGGCTGGCAAGGCAAACGCAACCACGCTGCGTCAACACCAACCACACTGAAGGGCGTTCAAAAGCCCCACCTTGAATAAACCAAGCCAACCACCAAGCCACAAGCCCACCAACACAACCACGCTGGGTCACACCCCCACACCACACGAGGCCCAAGGCCACACCCGAACGACACAACCCAACGAGAAATCCCCAAGCCCGCCCAACAACCGCAACCGCACCGCCCCAACACCCCACCACCGCGAGGCGCAAGAACACACCCCCACCCCCGAACGACCCAACACAACGGGATAGAGCGAAAGCCCCACCTGACAACCACAACCACGCCGGCCCAACATCAACCGACGCCCTGCGTGGTGGAACGCCGCTTCTAGTCGCTGACCGTGGACGGGTCATCCTCGGCGGCGGTCGCCGACCGCTGCCGCGCACACCGCTTCACCCACGTCTTCACAGCACACCAGGCCGAAGACCACGCCCCACCCGAACGACAACGGCAGGGCGAAAGCCCGACCCGACAACCACAAACCACGCCGACCCAACACCAACCGCACCACACCAGGCCGAAGGCCACACCCCACCCCGAACGACACGAGACAACGGGAGGGCGTAAGCCCCACCCGACAACACAACCACGCTGGGTCAGCACCAACCGCACCGTGGGGGGTCCCGGGGGGCTCGGCCCCCAGACAGACACAAGGCCCCCGGGAAGGTGCAAAGCACCGAACAGGGATGAGGATGTCGCGTCGCGGTGAAGCCTGGGGGTCGCTCCACCGCGACGCGACGCCGCCGGACCGAGGGGGGAGGTGTCCGGCGGTAGATCTCTGGCGTCACGCTCCTAAACAGCGTTGCTGTGCAAAGAGTAGACCGTTGTGCACGCTCAGCGCCAGCGTGGCGTGAGGACTCCCAGTGCCGCGATCGCGGCGGCGGCGGCGGTCGACGCCCGCAGGACGGTCGGGCCGAGGCGCGCTACCTGCGCTCCTGCGTTGCGGAGGGCCGCCAGCTCGCTGTCGGAAATGCCTCCCTCTGGCCCGACGACGAGCACAAGATCACCTTCGGCGGGCAGGTCCAGGGCCTGGATGCCGGTGCTGGCGGCCGCGTCAAGGACGACGGCGGCAGCGCTCTTCCTTATCCATTCAACTAGTTGGCGGGTCGTGGCGGCCTCGGTGACCTCGGGGATCCATGCGCGGCGCGACTGTTTCGCCGCCTCGCGGGCGGTGCTGCGCCAGCGGGCGAGGGCCTTGGCGCCGCGTGGCCCGTCCTCCCATTTGACGATGCTGCGCCCGGCCCGCCAGGGAACGATGACATCGACGCCGGTTTCGGTGGCCAGCTCGACGGCGAGCTCGCCTCTGTCGCCTTTGATGAGTGCCTGTGCGAGCACGATTCGGGGCTGCGGTTGGGCTTCTGTCCAACTGCGTGCGATGCGCAGTTCGAGGGATTCCTTGCCTTGAACCGTTTCAACGACACAGAGGGCCGCCGTTCCCCTGCCGTCGGAGAGGACGAGCTCCTCACCGGGCCGCAGTCGGCGGACGGCCGCGGCGTGCCGTCCCTCGGGTCCGTCGAGCACCGCGGTGGCGCCCGACGGAACGGAGTCGACGAGGAAGACGGGTGCGGTGTCGCTCACGACGATGGTTCGCTTCGCAAGCTCCGCTCAGCGGTGCCGTGCGCGGAGCCGGGAGAAGAGTCCACCGCCGCGACCGTTGGTGGCCGCGACGATCTGGTCCTCCTCGCCGCGGATGCTGGCGAGTTCGCGGAGCAGCTCGGTCTGCCGTGCGTCGAGTTTGCCGGGAATCTCGATCTCGACGTGCACGTGCAGATCGCCGCGACCGTCGACGCGGCCGGACGAGCGCAGCCGCGGCAGGCCGTGTCCGGTCAGCAGCAGCTCGGTGTTGGGCTGTGTGCCGGGGTCCAACTCCAGCTCGACCGTGTCGTCGAGCGTCTCGAGCGGCAGGACCGCGCCGAGCGCCGCGGTGGTCATCGGGATGCGGACCGTGCAGTGCAGGTCGGCGCCGTTGCGTTCGAAGGTCGCGTGCGGCTGCTCGACGACCTCGACGTAGAGGTCACCGGCCGGGCCGCCGCCGGGGCCGACCTCGCCCTGGCCGGACAGCCGGACGCGCATGCCGTCGGCGACCCCCGGCGGCACCTTGGCGGTGATGGTGCGGCGGGCGCGGACGCGGCCGTCGCCACCGCACTGGCGGCACGGGTCGGGAATGACCTCGCCGACGCCCCGGCAGACCGGGCAGGGGCGAGCGGTGACGACCTGGCCGAGGAACGACCGCTGGACGGACTGGATCTCGCCACGGCCCGCGCAGGTGTCGCAGACCTGCGCGGAGGTCCCGTCGGCGGCGCCACCGCCCCGGCAGGCGTCGCAGAGGACCGCGGTGTCGACGGTCAGCTCGCGCGTGACCCCCGTGTTGCACTCCTCGAGCGACAGCTCGATGCGGATCAGCGCGTCGGAGCCGGGCTGCACGCGGCTCCGTGGCCCGCGACCGCCGCCCATGCCGCCGCCGAAGAAGGCGTCCATGATGTCGCCGAGCCCGAACCCGGCGAACGGGTCGCGGCCACCGCCGCCGCCGTTGCCGAGCGGGTCGCCGCCCATGTCGACGATCTTGCGCTTCTGGGGGTCGGAGAGGACCTCGTAGGCCGCGGTGACCTCGCGGAAGCGTTCCTGGGCCGTCTCGTCGGGGTTGACGTCCGGATGCAGCTCGCGCGCGAGCTTGCGATAGGCGCGCTTGATCTCCTCGGACGTCGCGTCCTGGCGCACCCCGAGAGTGCCGTAGTAGTCCCTCGCCACCGTGTTCCCGTCCTCCTGCCCCGGTGCCCCGCCCGGGTTCACATGTCCTGCTCACGCTGTCCGTGGCGTTATCGCCCGGACAGGATGTCTCCGACGTAGTTGGCGACCGCTCGCACGGCCGCGATCGTGCCCGGGTAGTCCATCCTGGTCGGCCCGACCACGCCCATGCCGCCGAGCAGCGTCTGGTGCGCGCCGTAACCGATGGACACGACTGAGGTGCTACGCATCTCGGCCGCCTCGTTCTCCTCCCCGATCCGCACCGTAATGGTGCCAGGCGCACGGGCGGCGGCGAACAGCTTCAGCACCACCACCTGCTCCTCGAGGGCCTCGAGGACCTGGCGCAGCGACCCGGGGAAGTCGGCCGCGTTGCGGGTGAGGTTGGCGGTGCCGCCCAGGACCAGCCGCTCCTCGGGGTGTTCGACCAGCGACTCGACCAGTACGGTCGCCAGTCGCGTCATCGCGTCACGCAGTTCCGATGGCGCTTCCTCGAGCAGCTCGCTGACCTTGGCAGCGGCCTCCGTCAACGGGTTGTCAACGAGCGCGGAGTTCAGCATGTTCCGCAACCGCGCCACGGTGTCGGGGGTCATGACGTCGCCGAGGTCGACGGTGCGCTGTTCCACCCGTCCGTTGTCCGTGATCAGGACGAGCATGACCCGCGCCGGCGTCAGCTGAACCAGCTCGATGTGCCGCACCGTCGAGTGGGACAACGTCGGGTACTGGATGATCGCGACCTGCCGCGTGAGCTGCGCCAACAGCCGGACCGAGCGACGCATGACGTCGTCGAGGTCGATCGCCCCGTCCAGGAACATGCGGATGGCCCGGCGCTCGGCCCCGGACAGCGGCTTGACGTCGGTCAACCGGTCGACGAACAGCCGGTACCCCTTGTCGGTGGGGATGCGCCCCGCACTGGTGTGCGGCTGCGCGATGTACCCCTCCTCCTCGAGCGAGGCCATGTCGTTACGCACGGTCGCGCTGGAAACACCGAGGTTGTGCCGCTCGACGATCGCCTTGGAGGCGACCGGCTCCTGGCTGGACACGTAGTCGGCCACGATCGCCCGAAGCACGGCGAACCGCCGCTCGTCGGAACTCGCCATCAGGGTCACCTCCCGTCTTCACCACGAGTTTACGGAGGTGGGTGCGAGTACCGATCGAACCGGTACCGAATGTGACCGTTTACCGACCTTCGACTGAGTCCAACAGGCTCCTACCAGCGGATCGTGACGTACCTAACACCGGCCGCGAACAACGGCCCGGCGGATCGAGGCCACCTCCGACACCCGCGGGCGGTCCCTCCTCGCCTACGCCATTCGGAATCTTGGGTAGGTCGGCCCGCAGTGACGCGTGGGCATGCGACCAGGTCGCCGCTGTCGGCCCCTGGCGAGTAGATCCGGGGGGCCTGCGCCCGACAAGATCACCGTGCACCTCGACGCCGGTTACGACTCGAACAAGACCCCGCGCAAAGGTTGGTCTCCGCGAGTGCTGACCGGGCACTGCGCGAAGCGGGCGAGATCGGATGAGGTTGGCTGAGGTTGGCTGAGGTTGGCTGAGGTTGGCTGAGGTTGGCTGAGGTTGGCCAGCGGCGAGAGTCGGGGGTGGGCAGCAGCAAGCGCGCTTCAGCGGCCGGCCGGACGTGCTCGACCAGTGCTTGTCCGCGAGTGTGGATGTGCGGCCTCCGCCATGATGTTCGCGACATCGTGAGGGAGACCTGCCCGCGCCCCTGCGTGTCTGTCCGATGTGCCTGGTTGGCGTGGGAAGATCTGAATGGCTCAGGCTCCTGGGTAGGTCCGGCAGTCGAGGGCCTTGCCGATATGGCGGAGGCCGCCGCGTAAGCCGATTCTCAGTTTGCCGGACAGCCAGAACTGGAAGCGGACCGCTCGGCGGTTTCGGTGGGTCTCTGGGGCCACGTTGAAGGTTTTGTAGGTCAGGAGGGTTCCCTTCGGATGTGGGGTGAAGTGGTAGTCGGCGCCGAACTTGTAGCCGCCGCGGAAGCTGAAGTATCCGTTGTCTGGGTCTACCGTGACCGTGCCACCCGGTTCTGAGAGGCCATAGTGGACGGTGAAATCCTTTGGGCCGCCCTTGAGGGTCACGCCTGCCAGAAACGGGCCCGCTCCTGGCAGGGCTCGCAGTAGTGGGGCGTTGTTGGCGCCTATCGGTCCTTCTCTCGCGGTCAGGAGTATTTCGGTTACGCGTTCTGGTGAGGCTTCTATGACGCCGGTCGCGCTCCATGCTTCCTGGGGCATGGCGGTTGTCTCCTGTCTTGTGTGTTGGCGGAAGGTCGACCCGCGACGCGGTGGGCTTCGTCCCGCGACGCGGTGGGCGTTCCTCAAATGCGGTGGGCGTTCCTCGCTGCGGCTGGCGGGGGTTTTGGGCACGGCGTCTGGGGCTTACCTACCCATGTGAGGTTTCCTCCGGCTTGCCGGACCCATGGGCGGTGGAAAACGTGCGTCTACTTGGCTCTATGTGCGGGAGAGGATCTTGTCCACCGCCGCCTGCAGGTCGCCTTCGGTGGCTTCTGCTCGCCATGCCACGAAGCCGTCTGGGCGGATGAGTACCGCGCCTTCGTCCGTGATTCCGTACCTCTTGGTGAAGCTTCCCTCCGGGTCTTCCAGGTCCTCCCCTACTCGGTACGCGTCCACCAGCAGGTCCAGGCGTTCTGCCGCGACCATCCAGCCGTCAGCCGCCGGGCCGGCCAGTAGGACGAAGTTGTGGCCGAACAGCTCTCGGGTGGACACGGGCTCGTCGTCTCTGCGTAGTGCGACGTGTGGGGCCCTCGAGCCGGGCCTTCCCGTTGGCTGTTCCGGGTTCTCCAGTGCCGCGCCGTCGTCGGTCGGTTCCATGGCCACCGCCGATGACAGGTGGCGGTAGCCGAAGAACAATGTGGACGCCGGCTCCAGCGGGGCGGCCAGTGTGCCGTCGGCCAGGTCCGAGCGCATGCGTTGTACGAATGCCGCGTACTGCTGTTCCACCAGGATGTCCGCGTACGGGCGTCGTTCGGGGTCGTGGCTGTCCAGCAGGGCGGGACCTGCTTCGCCGGTCAGGACCATTGCCAGCTTCCAGGCCAGGTAGTAGCCGTCCAGGATGGCCGTGTTGCCGCCGAAGCCACCCGTTGGGGGCATGACGCGCACCGCGTCGCCGATCAGGTGTACTCGGCCGCTGGAGAAGCGGTCGGCCACCCGAACCGACGTATAGCCGGTTGCCCTGCCCTCGGTTACCAGCAGTGGGTTCAGGGTCGGGACGCCGGTCGCGGTGCGGATCATCGAGATCCACTCCGGATCGGTGATGTCCTCGCGGTAGCCAACGGACAGTGCGTAGCGGTTGGGTTCGTCCGTGCTCACCACCACGCCCGCGCCACCCGGAAGCCCAGCGTTCCGCAGGTAGTACAGGGCGAAGCCGCGGACGCCCAGGTCCGCTTCGAACACGATGCCCGCCGCGCGGCCCAGGTCACCCCGGCCGTGTGTGCCGATACCCAGCGCCTGGCGGACCGGGCTTCGGTGGCCGTCCGCCGCTATCAGGTAGTCGGCTCGTACCTCGTGTTCGCCGGCCTCGTCGCGGAGCACTGCCTGGACCTCGAAGTCGTTCTGCGTGAAGGAGACCAGCTCCGTGCGGAAGCGGACGTCCGCGCCCAGTTCGCGCGCCCGGGCCAGCAGGACGGGCTCGGCTCGTTCCTGGCTCGTGTTGGCCCAGCCGGCGGGACTCAGGTCGCTGAAGTCCGGGCCGGTCTCGATCACGAGGTCCTTGTGGACGCGGCCCGTCACGCTCTCGGCCACGACGATGCGGAAGCCGGACTCGAGTGGGCCGGCCTCGGTCATGCGTCTGTCAACCCCGGCGACTCGCAGCGCCTCCATGGTGTGGGGGAACTGGCCGCGTGCCTTCGGGTAGATCGACGTCGTTGGATGTCGTTCCACCACCAGGGCGCGTACTCCGTGCACGCCGAGGAACATCGCGGCGGACAGGCCTGCCAGGCCGGCACCGACCACCAGGACCGGGGTTCGCTCGTAGGTCATCGTCGTCTCCGCTCGAACAGTGTTCGTTTTGTCGAACACCGTTCTACAATCGAACGCCGTTCGTGTCAAGTAGAGTGCTCGGGGACGGCGGAGGAGGTATGCGGTGGAGGCCGAGTGGCCGAGGGCCCGACCTGCTGAGCGACGCCGGGCGCTCAGTCAGGACCTGATCGTCGACACGGCGCTCGACCTGCTGGGCAAGGCCAGCCTGGACACCGTGAGCATGCGGCGAGTGGCCCAGGAGCTGGGCACCGGGCCCGCGTCGCTGTACGCGCATGTCAGCAGCAAGGAGGAACTGCATGAGCTGATGCTCGACCGGCTGCTGGGCCGCCTGCCGCGGCCGGCGCCCGACCCCGACATCTGGACCGAGCAGATCCTCGAGATGGCCAGGGCGCAGCTGGCCATGCTGACGTCCTATCCCGGCATCGCGCGGGTCGGCCTCGAGACGGTCATCCCGGCCGGACCCAACGCGCTGACCTACGGGGAGGCGGTGCTCGCGATCCTGCGTGCCGGCGGGCTGCCCGACCGCGTCGCGGTGTTCGCGTTCGACACGCTGTCGCTGTGGTGCTCGGCGTTCGCCTACGAGCTCAGCGCCGTCCGGACCGGGGAGCTCGACAGGGACCAGATCGTGGCCCGCGGCAAGGAGATCGGCGCGTACATGGCCGCCCGGCCCGCGCAGTTCCCGAACCTGCTCGGGGTCGGTGACGTGCTCTCCGAAGCCACGGCCGACGAGCGGTTCGAGTTCGCGCTGGACGTGTTCCTCGCCGGCCTGGTCGCCGCCTTCAAGCCGAGGAGGCGAAGCGGCTAGGTCGGGCTGCGGCGGCCGGCCACTCGACGTCGGCGGCCGGCGTCGGGCTCACCGGGCCGCGCGGACGACGCGGGCGTGGGACCCGTCCGACGAGAATGTCGAGCGGTTGGCGGTGGTTCCGTCCTCTGGCATGTTGGTGCCCATCCCGGGTGCCGAACGAGAGGACGAGTGATGAGTCACCCTGTGGTGCATTTCGAGATCATCGGCAGTGGGCCAGCCGCGCTGCGTGACTACTACGCTGGCCTGTTCGGGTGGGAGTTCCAGGTCGGGGATGCGACGACCGACGAGGTGTCGCGGCCCGGTGAGTACGGGTTCGTCGGGAACGCCGGGATCAACGGCGGCATCGGCGGCGGCGCCGGGTTCACGCCGCGCGTGCTGCTGTACGTCGGCGTGCCGAACGTGGAGGACGCGCTGCGCAGGGCCGAGGAACTCGGCGGCAGGCGGGTCATGGGGCCGGCTCGCGCCGGCGACTTCGCCGTCGGACAGTTCACGGACCCGGAGGGCAATCTCATCGGCGTGGCCGGTGTGGAGGAGTCGCGGTGAAGTACCTGGTCATGATCTACGGCAATCCCCGGAACTGGGAGCATCCGATGTTCCTGCACGATCCGGGGTTCCTCGCGCTGCCGGCGGAGGAGCGCGAGGAGGTCGCGCGGCAGGCGGAGGAGCTGCGGCGGGAGATCACCGAGTCCGGGGAGTTCGTGGCCGGGGTGGCGCTCGCGGATCCGGCGCTGACCAGGAACGTGCGAGGGCGGGACGGGGTGCCGGTCACCACGGACGGGCCGTACGTGGAGTCGAAGGAGCAGCTCGCGGGGTACTTCGTGCTCGACTGTGAGAGTCCGGAGCGGGCGGCGTCGATCGCGGCGCGGTTCCCGGACGCGCGGTTCGCGGCCGTCGAGGTGCGCCCGATCATGGACATGGCGGGGCAGGAGATGTGACCGGGGTCGAGGACCTGCTGCGCGGGCTCGCGCCGCGGGTCCTCGGCGCGCTCGTGCGCCGGTACCGGGACTTCGAGGCGGCGGAGGACGCGACGCAGGAGGCGTTGCTGGCGGCGGCGACGCACTGGCCGGTCGACGGTGTGCCGGACCGGCCGGACGCGTGGCTGGTCAGGGTCGCCTCGCGGAAGCTGACGGACCAGCTGCGCAGCGAGCAGGCGAGCCGGCGGCGGGAGTCCGCCCTTCCTGTCCCGCTCGTCGCGCCGGCCGCCGACGTGCCGGTCCACGAGGACGACGACACGTTGATGCTGCTCGCGATGTGTTGTCATCCGAGGCTGACCGCCGCCTCGCAGATCGCGTTGACGTTGCGGGCGGTCGGGGGGTTGACGACTGCCGAGATCGCGCGTGCCTTCCTGGTGCCGGAGCAGACCATGGCGCAGCGGATCAGCCGCGCCAAGCAGAAGATCAGGGGTGCGCGGTTCACGGTGCCGGCGGACATGCGTGCGGTGCTGCACGTGCTGTATTTAATTTTCAATGAGGGGTATACGGCTTCTTCTGGGCCGTCGCTACACCGGGTCGAGCTGGTGCGGGAGGCTGTCCGGCTGGCACGGCTCGTGCATGCGCTGCTGCCGTCGGACGGCGAGGCGGCGGGGTTGTTGGCACTGATGTTGCTGACCGACGCGCGGCGGCCGGCGCGGACGCTGGCCGATGGGAGTCTGGTGCCGTTGGCGGCGCAGGACCGGTCGTTGTGGGACCGCGCTCTGATGTCGGAGGGGCTCGCGTTGGTGCGGCACACGCTCACACATGCGCGGGTGGGGGTCTATCAGGTGGAGGCGGCGATCGCGGCGGTACACGCGGAGGCCGGGTCTTCCGCGGCGACGGACTGGGCGCAGATCGTTGGCTTGTACGGGGTTCTGTCGTCTTTGGACCCGAATCCGGTGGTGACGCTGAACTTGGCGGTGGCGGTCGGGATGGCCGATGGTCCTCGGGCCGGGTTGGCGGCGTTGGGGCCGCTGTCAGGAGACGCACGGATGGTGGGAAACCACCGGTTGCATGCGGTGCGGGCGCATTTGTTGGAGATGGCCGGGGCGGCGGTGGAGGCACGGGCGGAGTACCGGGAGGCGGCGCGGTTGACGACCAGTGTGCCGGAGCAGCGTTATCTGCGGGGGTGCGTGGCTCGGCTTGGGTGAGCCTGGCCTCCGGCCCCCGGATCCAAGTCTACCGGCGGGCACCGACATGTTCGGCCTATGTGGACGGTCGCCTGTGGATAAATCGGCAATGTCGGTGCGGGTGGGGACTGAGACGACTGTGGAGCGTCCGGGCCCGCTAAACGATGAACACGTGGCGGTAATCCTGGTGACAGGCATGTCCGGGACGGGGAAGTCGACGGCATTGGCCGCCGGTAATCGCGCGTGCGGCTTCACGAGTCACGTGAGGCGGCGGATTACCGCGTCTGCCAGTAGGCGGCCTTTCGGGGTCAGCACGCAGCGGCCGTCGAGGCCTGCCAGTGCCGCCTTGTCCAGGAGGTCCTCCGCCGCCGCCTGGTGGGCTTCCTTCTGTGCCTCGGGGCTCAGGACGTCCAGTGGGAGGCCGTCGGCCAGGCGGAGCCGCAGCATCACTCGTTCCAGGTGGCGGTCCTCGTCGGTCAGGGTTTCTCTTGCCGCTGCTGGAGAGTTGCCCTCCGCGAGGACTGCCGCGTAGCGGGCGGGGTGTTTCACGTTCCACCAGCGGACGCCGCCCACGTGGCTGTGCGCGCCCGGGCCCACGCCCCACCAGTCGGCACCGTTCCAGTACGTCAGGTTGTGTTGGCACCAGGCCTTCGGCTCCGTTGCCCAGTTCGAGACCTCGTACCAGTGCAGGCCCGCCGCCGACAGCGCCTTGTCCACCTGTTCGTAGCGGTCCGCCAACACGTCGTCGTCCGGGGCCGGTAGGTCGCCTCGGGCGATTCTGCGGGCCAGCGCCGTGCCCTCCTCCACGATCAACGCGTACGCCGAGACGTGGTCCACGCCCGCCTCCAGCACCGCCGCCAGGGAGCGCGCCAGGTCCTCGTCCTTCTCACCCGGTGTGCCGTAGATCAGGTCCAGGTTCACGTGTTCGAAGCCGGCCTCGCGTGCCTCACGTGCCGCCGCCGTGGCCCTGCCGGGCGTGTGGGTTCGGTCCAGGACCTTCAGCACGTGGGGGGCCGCGGACTGCATCCCCAACGACACCCTCGTGTAGCCCGCCCGGCGGATCGCCTCGAAGAACGCCGGGGACGTCGACTCCGGGTTGGACTCCGTCGTTACCTCCGCGTCGGCGGCCAGACCCAGCGTGTCCTGGATCGCGGTCAGCACCTCGGCCAGTACCGGCGCGCCCAGCAGGGACGGTGTACCACCACCGATGAACACCGTGTTCGCGGGTGGGGGTGTGCCCAGGACCGTCGCCGCCAGTTCCAGTTCCCGGCGGACCGCTGCCAGCCACGAGGTCGGCGACGCAAGGGACGCCTCCAGCTCCACGGCCGTGTACGTGTTGAAGTCGCAGTAGCCGCAGCGGGTGGCGCAGAACGGCACGTGCACGTAGACGCCGAACGGCCTGTGCCCGAGGCCGCTCAGTGCGGACTCGGGCAGTGCGCCGTCGCCGGGCGCAGGGTCGCCGTCTGGCAGCGTCGAAGGCACGCCTACCAGTATCTCAGCGCCACACCACCAGCGTGACCACGGACAGGCCCGCCGCGATGACCAGGAAGACGAACCCGAACAGCGGCGCCTTCCGCCACCACGGCGTGTGCCGGTCGAGCGCCACCCGGCCGGGGCCGGCGAACAGCAGGCCGAACGCCGCCGCCGCGTAGATCATCTCCAGCTCCACGCCGCCCAGGAACTGGTTCCAGTTGCCGTTGACCACGATGGCGTTCGCCATCACGCCCAGGATGGCGGCCGCCCCGACGGGGAAGAAGAGGCCCAGCACCACCAGGGCGCCGCCGGCGATCTCGCTGATCGTCAGGACCCAGGCGAGGATGCCCGGCTCGGTGAAACCGGCGTCGGTCAGCATCTGCCTCGTGGCGTCCATGCCGTCGACCGGCCCGTTCAGCCACCCGAACAGCTGGTCCAGGCCGTGCGCCACGAACAGCCCGCCCAGCGCCAGCCGCAGCACCAGGAGCCCGAAGTCCAAGCCCCCGTGCCACTCGGCCTTCCTGCTCCTGGGCTCCTCCGTCGTCTCGGTCGCGTCCGTCTCGCCGAAACCGGTGAAAGTCGTCGTCTGAGCGTTCGAGAACGACGCGTCGTCGTCGAAGAACCCCGACGAGCTCGAACTCGGCGTCCCGAAGTTCTGCGTCGTGGACGAGGAGTCACTCGCGGTGAAGTAGCCACGATCGTCTTCAGTGCTCACCCAGGGGAGGGTATTGCATAGGCCGAACGGGTAGACCGCGAACCTCGCGATTAGTAGTCGCCCTGAACCACGTTCCGGAGTGGCTCCCCCGCCGCGAACCGGGCGATCTCGGCGGCGGCCACCGCGTACGCCCGTGACTGGTAGCCCTCCACGCTCGCCGCCACGTGCGGTGTGAGCAGCAGGTTCGGGACCGTCCAGAGCGGGTGGTCCGCAGGAGGCGGCTCCGGCTCGGTCACGTCCAGGGCGGCCCGGAGGCGACCGGCCGCCAGCTCCGCGACCAGCGCGGACGTGTCCACCACCTTGCCGCGGGCCGCGTTCACCAGCACCGCGCCGTCCCGCATGCTGGACAGGAACGTCGCGTCGACCATCCCCGTCGTGGCCGGGGTCAGGGGCACCATCACCACGACCGCGTCGTGCTCGCCCAGCAGCGCCGGCACCTCGTCGATGCCGTGCACGCCGTCCCGCGCCCGGGCACCGACCAGCGTCGTCCGGGCGTCACACGCGTCCAGGCGGCGCCTGAGCTGCGTGCCCAGGTCGCCTGCGCCGATCACCAGCACCTTCTTGTCGATCAGCGTCTCCGTCGGACGGCGGTCCCACGTCCGGGTGACCCGCTCCCGCTCGAACGGGATCAGCTCCCGGTACACGGCCAGCAGCGCCGCCAGCGCCCACTCCGCCGTGGTCCCGCCGTGCGCGCCCCGCGCGGTCGACAACGTCACATGCGCCGGCACCTGGCCGACCCAGTTCTCCGCGCCCGCCGTGAGCAGCTGGATCAGCCTCAGGCTCGGCAGGCGGGACACGACCGCGGCCGGCTCGGACTCGACGAGGAAGCCCGGGACCAGCACCTCGGCTCGTTCGGGCAGCACGTCGACCGAGTCGTACCGCACCACCTCGATGCCCGCCACGCCCGCCAGGGCGGCCTCGCCCGGCTCGTCCGGGACCAGCACGGTGATCGTCACGTCCGCACCCTACTTACCCGAGGTTCACGGGCGCGCCCCTAGCGTGGGCATATGTCCTTGAGGTCACGCGTGCTGGTCGCGAGCGTGCTCAGCGGTGTCCTGCTGACCTCCGCGTGTGCCACGTTCGCCGACCAGCCGCCACCGGAGAGCTGGCGCCCGCAGGAGCAGCTGACCCCGCAGGGCGGGCCGGACCCGGAGGTGCCCGGCGAGAGCCGGCCCGGCGAGGGCGGCACCGGCGACAGCGGGACGCCGACGGAGATCCCGCCGCCGGACGGCTGCAAGGACTACGACCCGGCCGTCATCGCCACCTGCCTGGACACGGTGGTCGCGGTCGCGGCCTTCCCCGGGGACGGTCAGGACCCGGTCGCGCTCGTCGGCGAGCGGCGCACCGGGCGGATCCTGCGCGTCAAGCAGGGCTCGGACCCGCAGTTGGTCGCGACCGTGCCGGTGGACGGCAGCGGGGACGGCGGCCTGACCGGGCTGGCCCTCTCCCCCACCTACGCCGAGGACCAGCTGATCTTCGCGTACATCACCACCCCGACCGACAACCGTGTGGTGCGGATCGCGCCGGGCGACGTCCCGAAGCCGGTCATCACGGGCATCCCGCGCGGCGCGACCGACAACCGCGGCGCGCTCGCCCAGGACCGCACCGGCGCGTTGCTGCTCGCGACCGGCGACGCCGGCAACGCGCAACTCGCCGGCGACCTGGGCTCACTGGCCGGCAAGGTGCTGCGGTTCGACGCGAGCGGCGCGCCCGCGCCGGGCAACCCCACCAAGACCTCGCTGGTCGTCGCCAGTGGGTTGCGGTCCCCGGGCGGCGTGTGCACGTCGGTCAACGGCCCCGGCGCCTGGGTGACGGACCGGGCCGCGAACCAGGACGTGCTGTTCCGGCTGGAGCTGGGCAAGCCGCTGACCACGCCGGCGTGGACCTGGCCGGACCGGCCGGGCGTGTCGGGCTGTGCGGCGATGGCCACCGGGATCGTGATCGTCATGTCGACCGCCGGCAACGCGCAGCGGCTGCCGATCGCGTCGGACGGGTCGTTCTCCGGGAAGCCCGAGGTCACGCTCGACAAGGACGAGGGCTACGGCCTGCTCGGCGGCATGGACGCCGTCAACGACCAGGTCGCGGTCGTCGGCACGCTCAACAAGGACGGCGGCCGGCCGGTCTCCAGCGACGACCGGGCGATCGTGGTCGTCCTCACCGGCCAGAAGGGCAGCGGCGTCGACTGATCCCTGCACGGGTCAGCGCAGGGCGTCGAACCAGGTCAGGACCCTTGGCAGGGCCAGGCGGGCGGACGTGAAGTGGTCGACCTCGCCCACGTTCACGACCTCGCTGTCACGGGTGCCGCGTGCCTGGAGCGCGTCCTGGCAGCTCTGTGAGTTGGCGAACACCACGTCGCGGTCGCCGGTGCCGGCGTACAGGCGGACGGGCACCCGCGGGCGCCAGTCACACGGGTCGTCGTTCGCCTCGAGCACCGACGCCAGCACGCCGTCCGGGTGGGCCAGCCGGGCCAGGAACTCGTCGGTGAACAGCTCGCGCGGAGTGCGCGGCAGCGCGTTCACCACGTCCAGCTCCTCGTGGTCGCCGTCGAACAGGGACTCCACCACCTGGTCGTACGGGGCGCGGAACGCCTCGGCCGGCGAGTCGTACAGCCCGTACGCCCGGTTCCACGACGTGATCGCGTAGCCCAGGTACAGGGTCGCGCCGATGCCGTCCAGGCGGCCGTCCAACGCCGCGGGCAGCTCCTGCCCGCGGATGTCGTACGGGCCGGCGATCCCCGCGACCGCCCGGAGGCCGAACTCCGGTGACCGCGCCAGCTCGCGGCCGACGAGCATCGACGCCTGCCCACCCTGGGAGAAGCCGCTCACCAGCACCCCGGGGGCAAGGCGCTGACCCGAACGCGCGGCCAGCGTGCGGGTCGCCCGCAGCGCGTCGACCGTCGCGCCGACGGTCGGCCCGGTCACCATGTACGGGTGGCGCCCGGGACCGGTGCCCAGGCCGAGGTAGTCCGGCGCCACGGTCGCATAGCCGGACGCGGCGAACAGCACCGACGCGGCCCGGTCCAGGTTGTCCGCGACGGAAGCGGTGTCGCCGCGGAACACGCGGGTGCCGTGCAGCCACGTGACCGTGCGCAGCGTGCGTTCCCGCGTGCGCGGCAGGACGGCCAGCGCGCTCGCGGTCGTGGGCCGGCCGTCCACGCCGGTCGTCCGGTAGGTCAGCAGGTACAGGTCCACGCCGTCGCGGACCGCGGACGTGGGCAGCTCGTACCCGGCGAGGTAGGCCACGACCTCCGCCTTGGTCAGCCGCTTGACCAACCTCGCCGACGACAGCTGGTTCCCGGCGTGCTGTTCGACGGCGGTCGGTGCGGGCTCGGCCACCGCGACCCCCGGCACGAGCAGCCCGGCGCACAGCGCCGCGGCGAGCACCCTTGTTCTACGCATTCCGTTTCCTCCCAACGGTTTCCGCTGGAAGGAAGCCTGCCCGGCCACGATCGGGAACGACATGGGGCTGGCCACCGGACTGCCGGTGGGGCCAGCCGGAGGGTTTCTGTGTGCGCTCCGTGTGGCGGGGTTCCCTAGCCTGCACGCCCTGGATGGTCACCTCGGCTCGAGGGGTGCCGTGTCTGTGGCCATCTTTCCTTATTTCCGTTCACTACCAAGGAGAACCGTGTCCGCAATCTCGGCTACGCCGACCAGGGGGGCAGCCGTCCGCCGTCCTGGCATGCTCGTCGCGACCATCAGCATCGTCGTGGTGACGGCGCTGGCGGCGATCGTCAACGGCATCATCATCGCCACCGGGGGCAAGGAGCTGATCAAGCAGGCGCTCGAGAACGCCGGTCTCGGCGGGCTCTCGGACGCCGACCTCGACATGGCGGCCCAGCTCGCCGGCTACGACTCGATGGACGACGTGTTGAGCGCCTTCACCACGCGGGGCTACCTCGTCGCCGGCTGCGGCGTCCTGCTGCTGATCTTCGGGGTGCTCATGCGCGGGGCGGCGACGTTCGCGCGGGTGATGGTCACCATCTCGGCCGTGCTCGTCATGGTGTTCAGCCTGCTCGTCCTCGCCGACGAGACCACCGGCACGATGGCCGGCCTCGCGATGCTCGCGATCCTCGGCGGCATCCTGTCGATCATCTTCACCTGGCTGCCGGCGAACGGCCGCTACGGCAAGGCCGTCAGGGCAGCTGGCTGAGTGCCTCGGGTGCCGGGAGCGAGGGGCCCGGCACCCGCGTGAGGTTCAGCAGCAACGAGGCCAGCGCCCGTGCGTTGGCATCGCGGGGGTCGGCGATGTGGCCGGCCTCCGCTCTCGCCTTCTCCGCCGCCGCGCCGTCGCCCCGCGCGTCATACGCCGCGGCCAGCAGCCACAGCGTGACCGCCTCCGACGACGTGCTGCCCATCGCCCGGTACGCGGCGAGGCAGGCGTGCAGCTCGGCCACCGCCTCGGCCACGCGGCCGTCGCCGATCATGCCGGCCGCGAGGGCCCGTCGGCAGGTGAGCACCCGGGGCGCCTCGCTGATCTGCTCCGCGATGGCCCGGCACTCCGCGAACGCCGCCAGCGCACGGACCCGCTCTCCCCGGCCGGCCTGGACCGCGCCCAGGGTCCGTAAGGACCGGGCGAGCGCCGAGCGGGCCGTGGTCTCCCGCAGCAGCGCCACCGCCTCCTCCGCCGCCGCCGCGGCCCGGTCCAGCTCGCCGGTCAGCGCGAGGCTCCACGACAGGCTCTGCAACGCACGCGCCACCGCGTACGGCTCGGCCGACTCGCGGGCCACGGCCAGCGCGCCGGTGTCCACCCGGACCGACTCCGCGGGGCGCCCCAACCGGTTCAGCGCGGCGGACCTGGCCGCCGCCACGGAGTCCGAAGTGGACAGCCCGGCGGCGCGGTCGGTCAGCGCGAGCGCCTCCTCCGGCACGCCGAGGCCGGTGAGGCAGTCCGCCAGGTTGGTCAGCACCCACGGGAGCGCCGGGTCGGCGCCCAGCCGGGCCTCGCACCACCGGTACTTCGCGACCGCGTCGGCGTAGTGGCCGCGCACGTGCAGCAGCCGCGCGTACACGGCCTCCGCCCACACCTCGACCCGCAGGTCGCCGGCATCGCGGGCGCCCGCGACGATCGCCTCGACGCAGGTTCGCAGGTCGGCGTACGCGCCGCGCGGCCACAGGTACCTGGCGATCCGTTCGAGGACCCGCGCCGCGACCCGGTGCCGGCCGAACCGGGCCACGCGGCCGATCCCTGCGACGACCTGCGCGCGCTCCACGGCGAACCAGCGGACCGGGTCGGCGCCGTACCGCGCGAGCGTGTCGGCGGGCAGCGGTGGCTCGGGCAGCGGCAGGTCGCCGTCGACGGACGGGAACACCGCGGGCAGGTCCCGGCCGGCCAGGTCGGCCATCGCCAGCACCGCGTCGAGCAGGCGGTCGGCCTCGTGGCCCGCCGACGCGGTGCCGTCCTCGGCCAGCAGCCGCTCCCGCGCGAACATCATGACGAGGTCGTGCACCTCGTACCGCGGCTCGCCGCACGGGTCGGTGCCGGCCGGCTGCACCAGGCTCGACTCGATCAGCTCGTCGACCGCGTTCTCCTCCGCGACCCCGTGACGCAGCACGGTGATCGCCCACGCCGGCAGGTTCGGCACGGCCGCGACGCCGAGCAGCCGCAGCGTGGCCCGCGCGGGCCTCGACAGGGCGTCGTAGCTGAGCGCGAGGCTGGACCGGACCTGCAGGTCGCTGACCGACAGCTCGTCGAGCCTGTTCCGCTCGTCGGCCAGCCGGTCGGCGAGCGTGGCCAGGCGCAGCTGCGGGCGCAGCGCGAGCCGGGTGCCGGCGATGCGCAGTGCCAGCGGCAGGTTGCCGCAGGCGGCGGCGATCCGGCGGGCGCCGTCGGGATCGGCGGCGACCCGTGGGCCCGCGACCTTCGCGAGCAGGTCGACGGCCTCGCGGTCGGTCAGCGAGCCGACCGTGACGCGGTGGGCGTCGAGCAGTCCGGTGAGCCGGCGGCGGCTGGTGACGAGGACCTTGCTGCACGGCGTCCCCGGCAGGAGCGGGCCGACCTGTGTGGGGTCGGCGGCGTCGTCGAGCACGAGCAGGACGCGGCGGTCGGCGAGGCGGCTGCGCAGCACCGCCGCCTTGGCCTGGGTGTCGTCCGGGATGCCGGGTCCGGTGACGCCGAGGCTGCGCAGCAGGTCGACGAGCACGTCGCCGGTCGGGCGGGGCGCGGTGGCGCCGGAGAGGTGGGCGTAGAGCTGGCCGTCCGGGAAGGCGCCGGCGAGGCGGTGCGCGACATGGATCGCGAGCGTGCTCTTGCCGGCGCCGGGCTCGCCGGTGAGCACGAGAGGCGGACAGTCGGGTTCGGTGAGGAGCGTGGTCAGCTCGTCGACGACGTCGTCGCGGCCGGTGAACCCGCGAAGGTCGGCGGGCAGCTGGCGGATCGGCCACTCGTCGCCACGCAGGATCTCGGCGTGCACGGCGCGCAGCTCGGCGCCCGGTTCGAGGCCGGTCTCCTCGATCAGGGTGTCCCGGGCGGTGCGGTAGACGGTCAGGGCGTCCGCCTGGCGGCCGGCACCTGAGAGGGCACGCATGAGCTGGCCGACGAGTCGTTCCCGCAGCGGGTGCTCGGCGACCGCGGCCTGTAGCTCCCCCAGCAGCTCGGCATGCCGGCCCGCGGCGAGCTCGGCCTCGACGCAGTCCTCGAAGACGGTGAGCCGCTCGGTCTCCAGGCGCGCGACCTCGGCGTCGAGAGCCGGGATCGCGAGGTCGGCGAGCGGGCGGTCGCGCCACTGGGCCAGGGCCTGTCGCAGGAGTACCGCCGCCGCTTCCGGGGCACCGTCACGCAGGGCCTGGCGGCCGAGCCGGCTCGCGGCGCGGAAGGTCAGGAGGTCGAGGTCGCCGTCGGCCACGCGTAGCCGGTAGCCGGGACCGGCGTGGTCGATCTCCGTGCCGTCGAGGCGCTCACGCAGGCGGGAGACGTAGGTGTGCAGGTTGGAGGCGTAGGACTTCGGCGGGATCTCCGGCCACAGCGCGTCGACCAGCCGCTCGGTGGGCACACGCTGGTTGGCGTGGAACAGCAGCATGGCGAGCAGGGAGCGCTGCCGGTCTCCGCGCAGGCGCAGCAGCCGGCCGTCGTGGCCGGAGACCTGCAGGGGACCCAGTACGCCGAACTTCGCAGTCATCGCGCCGGGCATCGTAGCCAGGTCCACCGACAGGACGGACCGGCGACCGTGCACACGCGAGACTTTCGAGCATGCGGCCGTCCACCGCCAAACACCGTGACCCGCATCGGGGCGACGCGGGTCACGGTGTTGGCTACTTCTACTTGCAGCGTTCCAGGATCAGCTCGCGCACGCGCTTGGCGTCGGCCTGGCCCCTGGTGGTCTTCATGACCGCGCCGACGATCGCGCCGGCCGCCGCGACCTTGCCGCCGCGGATCTTGTCCGCGACGTCCGGCTGGGCCGCCAGTGCCTCGTCGATCGCGGCGTACAGGGCGCTGTCGTCCGAGACGACCGCCAGGCCGCGGGCCGCGACGACCTCGTCCGGCCCGCCCTCGCCGGCCAGCACGCCGTCGATGACGCCGCGGGCCAGCTTGTTGGTCAGCTTGCCCTCGGCCACCAGCGCCGACACCCGTGCGACCTGGGCCGGCGTGATCGGCAGCTCCGCCAGCTCCACGCCCCGCGAGTTGGCCTCCTGTGCGAGGTAGGCGACCCACCACGCACGGGCCTCGGCCGGGGACGCGCCCGCGTCGACCGTCGCCGCGATGAGGTCCACGGCACCCGCGTTCACCAGGTCCCGCAGCTCCAGGTCGGTCAGGCTCCACTCCTCCTGGATGCGCCTGCGGCGCTCCCACGGCATCTCCGGCAGCGTCGCGCGCAGCTTCTCGACCCACTCGGCCGACGGCGCGATCGGCACCAGGTCGGGCTCGGGGAAGTACCGGTAGTCCTCGGAGGTCTCCTTGGGGCGGCCCGAGGACGTGGTGCCGGTCGACTCGTCGAAGTGGCGGGTCTCCAGCACGATCGTGCCGCCGCCGGTCAGGACCGCGGCCTGCCGGGTCATCTCGAACCGCACCGCACGCTCGACGCTGCGCAGGGAGTTGACGTTCTTGGTCTCCGTGCGGGTGCCGAACTCCGTGGCGTCCTTGGCCATCAGCGACACGTTCGCGTCGCACCGCAGCGAGCCCTGGTCCATGCGGACGTCCGAGACGCCCAGTGCCCGCAACAGGTCCCGCAGCGCGGTGACGTACGCCCGCGCCACCTCCGGGGCCCGCGCGCCGGTGCCGGTGATCGGCTTCGTCACGATCTCGATCAGCGGCACGCCCGCGCGGTTGTAGTCCAGCAGCGAGTGGTCCGCGCCGTGGATCCGCCCGGTCGCGCCGCCGACGTGCAGCGACTTGCCGGTGTCCTCCTCCATGTGCGCGCGCTCGATGGCCACCTCGACGACCGTGCCGTCGTCCAGCGTGATCGCGAGGGAGCCGTTGAACGCGATCGGCTCGTCGTACTGCGACGTCTGGAAGTTCTTCGGCATGTCCGGGTAGAAGTAGTTCTTCCGCGCGAACCGGCACCACGGCGCAATCTCGCAACCCAGCGCGAGGCCGATGCGGATGGCCGACTCAACGGCCGCCGCGTTGACCGCCGGCAGTGCGCCGGGCAGCCCGAGACAGGTCGGGCACACCTGCGTGTTGGGCTCCGCGCCGAACGTGGTCGGGCAGCCGCAGAACATCTTGGTGTACGTGTTCAGCTCGACGTGCACCTCGAGGCCCAGCACCGGGTCGAAGCGCTCGAGGACCTCGTCGTAGTCCAGAAGAGAAGTCATCGTCAGGCCTCCAGCGCCGGGACGCGGGTGATCAGGGCGGCGCCGGCCGCGGCGTCACGCGCGGCCTCGTAGGCGGCCGCGACCTTGTACATGCGTTGTTCCTGGAGTGCCGGCGCCATCACCTGCAGGCCGACCGGCAGACCGTCGTCGGACGCGAGGCCGGCCGGGACGCTCATGGCAGGCGTGCCGGCGAGGTTGGCCGGGATCGTGCAGAGGTCCGCGAGGTACATGGCCATCGGGTCGTCCACACGCTCGCCGATGCGGAACGCCGTGGTCGGGGTCGTCGGTGAGATGAGCACGTCGACGGTCTCGAACGCCTTCTCGAAGTCCCGCACGATGAGGGTGCGGACCTTCTGCGCCTGGCCGTAGTAGGCGTCGTAGTAGCCGGAGGACAGCGCGTACGTGCCGATCATGATGCGCCGCTTGACCTCGGCGCCGAAGCCCGCCTCGCGGGTCAGCGCCATGACCTGCTCCGCGCTGGCCTCGCCGTCGTCGCCCACGCGCAGGCCGTAACGCATGGCGTCGAAGCGGGCCAGGTTCGAGGACGCCTCGCTGGGCGCGATCAGGTAGTAGGCGGGGAGGCCGTAGTCGAAGTGCGGGCAGGAGACCTCCACGACCTCCGCGCCGAGGCCCGTCAGCACCTCGACCGCCTGCTCGAACGCGCCCGTCACGCCGGCCTGGTAGCCATCGCCCTGGAACTCGCGGACCACCCCGACCCGCACGCCCGTCAGGTCACCCCGGGCGCCCTCGCGGGCCGCCGCCACGACCGGCGGGACTGGGGCGTTGATGGAGGTCGAGTCGAGCTGGTCGTAGCCGCCGATGACCTCGTGCAGCAGGGCCGCGTCGAGCACGGTCCGCGCGCACGGCCCACCCTGGTCGAGCGAGGACGAGAACGCGACGAGGCCGTACCGGGAGACGCCGCCGTAGGTCGGCTTGACGCCGACCGTGCCGGTGACCGAAGCGGGCTGGCGGATCGAGCCGCCGGTGTCGGTGCCGATGGCGAGGGGCGCCTCGAACGCGGCGAGCGAGGCGGAGCTGCCGCCGCCGGAGCCGCCGGGGATGCGGTCGAGGTCCCACGGGTTGCGGGTCGGGCCGAACGCGGAGTTCTCGGTGGAGGAGCCCATCGCGAACTCGTCCATGTTGGTCTTGCCGAGGATGACGATGCCCGCCTCGAGGAGCTTGCGGGTGACCGTCGCGTCGTACGGCGGTATCCAGTTCTCCAGGATCTTCGAACCGCAGGTCGTCGGCAGGCCGGACAGGGCGAAGACGTCCTTGAGCGCCAGCGGGACGCCCGCCAGCGGGGAGGCCGGCTCGCGGCCGGCGGCCACGTCCTCGTCGACCGCGCGGGCCGCGGACAGCGCGCCCTCGGTGTCGACGTGCAGGAACGCGTTGACGGTCTTGTCCACCGCGGCGATCCGGTCCAGGTGCGCCTGCGCGACCTCGACGGCCGAGACTTCCTTGTCCTGGATCCGCGACGCCAGCTCGGCGGCGGTGAGATGTGTCAGCTCGCTCATGCTTCTTCTCCCAGAATCCGCGGCACCCGGAACCTGCCGTCCTCCGCGGCCGGCGCACCGGCCAGGGCCTGCTGCTGCGTGAGTCCGGGACGGACCAGGTCGTCACGGAACACGTTGGTCAACGGCACGGCGTGTGAGGTCGGCGGGATGTCGTCGGCCGCGACCTCGCCGACCCGCGCCACCGACTGGAGGATCACGTCCAGCTGACCAGCGAACGTGTCCAGCTCGTCCTCGGTGACGGCCAGCCTCGCGAGGCGAGCGAGGTGGGCAACCTCGTCGCGGGAGATGTTGGGCACGGAAGAACTCCTTCTCTGTGTGGGGCGAGTTTATTTGTGCCCCGTGCCGACACACGAACGGGTTATCGAGGTGGCAAGCTGGGGCAGAGCACCTGGTCGTCTCGGGGTATGGACGGTCAGGCCAGCGGGATGCCGCCGTCTGGGACAATCGTCGGCCGGCAAGCACACCTACGTTGCGGGAGGCGTTCGCGTTGTCCTTCCTGATCCGGGTTCAGCTCCCGGACGTTCCGGGAGCGCTCGGGGCGGTCGCGACCGCTCTCGGGGAGATCGGGGCCGACATCCTGTCCGTCGACGTCGTGGAGCGAAGCGACGGCACCGCCATCGACGACCTCGTCGTCGAGCTGCCGAAGGGCCGCCTGCCCGACGTCCTGATCACCGCCGCGGAATCGGTCAAGGACGTCGAGGTCGACGCGGTCCGACCCTACGCCGGTGTGCTCGACACGCACCGTGAGCTGGAGCTTGTCGAGGAGGTGGCCGCCCAGCCGGACCAGGGGCTGGCCATCTTCACCGAGGGCGTGCCGAGGATCATCCGCGCCGGGTGGGCCATGGTCGTCGGGCCGGAGGACCGGGCCGCCAAGACGGTGTCCGCGTCGACGGCCGCGCCGCAGCTCAAGACGCTCGACCTGCCGTTCCTGCCGCTCAGCCGGGCGACTGTCCTCGACGGTGAGGAGGACTGGGTGCCCGAGACGTGGAAGGAGCTGGGGACGGAGCTGGCCGCCACGCCGCTCGGGAAACCGGAGCGGGTGTTGCTCGTCGGGCGGCCGGGCGGGCCGCAGTTCCGCGCCGCGGAGGTGGCCAGGCTGGCTCACCTCGCGGGGATCATCGCGGTGGTGCTGTCGGGCTAGGCAGGTTGGCCGGCTCGCCGGTACGGAGCATGCGGGACCGGGGCGTTTCCCCGGGTCCCGCGCCCGCCTGGGCGCCCGAGCGCCGGAGGCGGTCGTGAAATTCGCATGAGTGGTCCATTCGCACTGTTCAGACCCCGGTTTTGTCGGTGCCGCGCGCTAGGCTGGATTCGGGGGAGGGCCCCGGGTCAGGGTCGCGCGTTCGGCCAGGTTCGGGCAGGTCGGCGGTACCTTCGAGCCAGGCGGCGCATGGGACGACAGGACCTGGCACGCCGATGCGGGTGACCAGACGGACGTCATCCGGGTAGGGCTTTGCCAGGTGGCAGAGTCGGCTTTCGAGGGCCGGGAACATCGTGTCGCTCGCCGCGGCGCGGGCGTCTCGTGTGGTCAGCGCTACCTCGACGATGTTCTACGAGGCGGTGGCGCGGAACCGGATCGACCTCTCCCCCATGCCCACGCTCGCGTGTTCGAAGCCCGCGCCGGTGAGGCGGTCCGGCAGGGTTTCCGGCGGGACCGGCACCATCGTGTCGCCGATGTGGATGATCCGGAAACGCAGGCTCACCCGGCTGTCCGAACCCGCGAAGACCCCGCCCGGCCGGAGCACGCGGGCCGCCTCCGCGAACAGCAGGTCCTGCTGCGCCGGCGACGGCACGTGATGCAGCATCGTGAAACAGACGACCGCGTCGAAGGAACTGTCGGGGAACGGCAGGGCGGTCGCGTCAGCCTGGTGGATGTCGACCTCGCCGTCGAACTGGCGGCGGAGGCCGGCGGCCAGGTCCGGGTCGACCTCGACCGCGGTCAGGCGGCCGCCGTGTTCGGCCAGCCAGCGGGTCGTGATGCCGTAACCCGGGCCGAGTTCGAGGACGTCGCCGTCCAGTGCGATGTCGCCGACGGCCCAGGGCAGCTTCTTGGAGCGCATCGACCGGGCCCAGTCGTCGGACTGGCAGATCCTGCGGTGAATCGCGTTCATCGGCATGGCCTCGACGCTACGAGGACCCCGCGACGGCCGAAACCACGTAACCTGTCACGCGATGTCGCGTTACGGTCATCCCGTCGAGTGGGTCGAGCCGCCGCTGGGCGTCGCGCTCGTCGGCCGGTTCGCGCTCGCGCGTGGCACCCGTTACCGCACGCACACGCACCCCACCCATCAGCTCGTGTGGGCACGCACCGGGGTCGTCAACGTCGGCGTCGGCGACACGTCGTGGGTGCTGCCGCCCAGCCGCGCGTTGTTCGTGCCGGCCGGGGTGCCGCACACGACCGCGGGCGCGTCGGTCGTCGACATGCACAGCCTTTACCTGCGACCCGAGCGGTGCCCACCACTGTGGACGGAACCGACCGTGCTCGCGGCGTCGCCGATGTTCACCGCACTTGTCGGCCACCTCGGCAGCGAACTGACGGACGGCGCGCGGGCCAGGGCGGAGGCGGTGCTGTTCGACGTGCTCACGCCGGCGCCGGTCGCGTCGAGCGAGCTGACCTGGCCGCGGGACGACCGGGCCCGTCGGGTGGCCGACGCGCTCGCGACGGACCCGGCGGACGGACGGGACACCGCCGCCTGGGCACGCGAGGTCGGCACCAGTGAACGGACGCTGTCCCGCCTGTTCGTCGCCGAGACCGGGGTCGGTTTCGGCCGCTGGCGCACCCGCCTGCGGGTCCGCACGGCCCTGGGGCTGCTGGCGACGGGCAGTCCTGTGACGACCGTCGGCCGGCACGTCGGCTACCGCACGGCGAGCGCGTTCATCGCCGCGTTCCGGCGGGAGGTCGGGGTCACGCCGTCGCGGTGCTTCCAGTGACTCGGCACCCGAAGCACGGTCGGAGGTCCAGGCGGTAGGGGGACGGTCCTCCTCGCGGGCCGGGCACCTCGCTCAGGCTTCGGCATCCTCAGTGGACCCGGCGGCCTCGGCGGCCTCGGTCGAGTCTTCCGTGCCGTCGCCTGTCTGGGCCACTTCCCTTGCCGCGTCCGGGCCGTCGGTCAGCAGCACCCGGAAGCCGTCCTCGTCCAGGACGGGTACCTTCAGCTGCACCGCCTTGTCGTACTTCGAACCCGGCGCCTCGCCCACCACCACGAAGTCCGTCTTCTTCGAGACCGAGCCCACCGCCTTGCCGCCGCGGGCCATGATCGACTCCTTGGCCTCGTCCCGCGAGAACGTCCGCAGGCTGCCGGTGACCACGATCGACATGCCCTCTAGGTTGCGCGGGATGGAGGAGTCCCGCTCCTCCGTCATCCGCACCCCGGCCCGCGCCCACTTGTCCACGATCTCGCCGCGCCAGTCCGTCGCGAACCACTCCCGAACGGCCGTGACGATCGTCGGGCCCACGCCCTCCGCCTGCGCCAGCTCCTCCTCGGCGGCCTCCCTGATGCGGGGCAGCGAGCCGAACTCCAGGGCCAGCGCCCGCGCGGCCGTCGGACCGACATGGCGGATCGACAACGCCACCAGGATCCGCCACAGTGGACGTTCCTTCACCGTCCCCAGGTTCTGGAGCAGCTTCTGGCCGTTGGCCGACAGCGCACCCGCCTTGGTGCGGAACAACTCCACCGCCAGCAACCGGGACTCGTCGAGGTCGAACAGGTCGCCCTCGTCGTGGAGCACGCCCGAGTCGATGAGTGCCGCCGCCGCCTCGTAGCCCAGCACCTCGATGTCCAGCGCCGAGCGGCCCGCGATGTAGGTGAGCCGTTCGATGCGCTGGCCGCGGCAGTTCTGCGCGTTCGGACAGCGGATGTCGGCGTCACCCTCCTTCTCGTAGGCCAGTTTCGTGCCGCAGGACGGGCACACGTCCGGCATCGTCCACTCGCGAGCGTCGGCCGGGCGGGCATCCGTCACCGGGCCCAGTACCTCGGGGATCACGTCACCGGCCTTGCGGATCACCACGCGGTCGCCGATCAGCACGCCCTTGCGCCTGACCTCGCTCGCGTTGTGCAGCGTGGCCATCTCGACCGTCGAGCCGGCCACCTTCACCGGCGCCATCACCGCGTACGGCGTCACCCGGCCGGTGCGGCCCACGTTCACGCGGATGTCCAGCAGCGTCGTGGTCGCCTCCTCCGGCGGGTACTTGTACGCGATGGCCCAGCGCGGCGCCCGGGACGTCGTGCCGAGCCTGCGCTGCTTGGCGACCTCGTCGACCTTCACCACGATGCCGTCGATCTCGTGCTCGACGTCGTGTCGGTGCTCGTGCCAGTACTCGATGTGCGCGAACAGCTCCTCGCGCGTCGACACGACCTCGGCGTGCGTGGACACGGGCAGGCCCCACGTCCGCAACGCGTCGTACGCCTCGGACTGCCGCACCGGCTCGAAGCCCTCGCGCTTGCCGAGACCGTGGCAGATCAGCCGCAGCCTGCGGCTCGCGGTGACCTTGGGATCCTTCTGCCGCAACGAACCCGCGGCGGTGTTGCGTGGGTTCGCGAACGCCGGCTTGCCCGCCTCGACGAGCCTCGCGTTCAGCTCCTCGAAGTCCGCCAGGCGGAAGTACACCTCGCCGCGGACCTCGACGAGTTTCGGCACCGGGAACTCGTCGGTGCCGGTGAGCCGCAGCGGCACGTCGTCGAGCGTGCGGATGTTCAGCGTGACGTCCTCGCCCGTCGTCCCGTCGCCGCGGGTCAGGCCGCGGACCAGGCGGCCGTCCTCGTACAGCAGGTTGATCGCCAGGCCGTCGATCTTCAGCTCGCAGATGTAGTCGGTGGGTCCCAGCTCCTTCTCGACCCTGTCCACCCACGCGCCCAGCTCGCCGGCGTCGAACGTGTTGTCCAGGCTGAGCATGCGCTCCAGGTGCGCGAACGCCTTGAAGTCCGTGGAGAACGTGCCGCCGACCTGCTGGCTCGGCGAGTCCGGCGTGACTAGCCCGGGGTGCTTCTCCTCGATGTCGAGCAGCTCGTGCCACAACGTGTCGAACTCGCCGTCGGAGATCGTCGGCGAGTCGAGCACGTAGTAGCGGAACCGGTGGCCGTTGATCTCCTCCGACAGCGCTGCGTGCCGCTCCCGCACGCCGGCCGGCACGTCCTCGACACCCTCTACCGCCACGTCGTCTGCACTGGTCACGAGGGGCAGACTAGTCGCTACCACCGACATTTTCCGACCGCGCGAGCCCCTCGACGAGGGTGCGCAACTCCAGCAGACCGATCGTGCCGGGCGGCTCCCGGAGCGAGGTCTCGACACGGCGCAGGCGCTCGGCCGCGAGGCGCTCCCCCAGCGCCGCGTCCAGCGGGAGGTAGGTCATCGCGTCGCGGGCCGCCTGGTCCAGGGCCGCCATCTCCGGGTGGTAGACCGCCACGTCGACGACGTCGCCGTCGACCTGCGCGACCACGCGGACGTCCCGGAGGGGAATCCGGTGCGCGCCGAGGTTCACGGTCACCAGCGTCGGGTCGGGCACGGGCGGGACCGAGTCGTGGTACTCCCAGATCGCGTCCTCGGGCGGGGCGGCGGCGCGCCACGCGTCGGTGTACCGGCGCAGCCCGGGGTCCTCCTGGCCGGTGACGACGAGCGCGTAGACGGCGCGCTGCCCGCGTTCCAGCGAGAAGTGCAGTTCGGGGTGGAGTGCGGCGACCAGGTCGCACAGCTGGTTCTCCACGCGCTGGGGCTCGCGGTCACCGAGCGCCGAGGACACCTCGGGCAGCAGGTCGTACCAGCCGTGCCAGAACTCCGTCGCCAGCGCGGCCGGGCTCGGCCGCGCTGGGGAAGAAACAGGCTTCTCCTCGCGGCGGAAGAGCTTCACGGCCGCAACCCGTTCATCACGACCGACAGCATGCGCTCCCTGGCCGCCGCGTCGGCGTGCTTGACGCTCGCCCCGAGGCCGTGGGACAGCCGCATCAGGTCGACCGACTCCAGGTCGGCACGGACGATGCCGGCGGCCTGGGCCGGCGAGAGCAGCTCCCACGCCGCGTCCCGCAGCGTGCCCTTGCAGTACCGGAAGGTCTCCGAGTCCTCGTCGATCGCCGCCTTCAGCGCCGCGGTCAGGTCGGACCGGTCGACGTGGAACCGGACCATCGCGCGCAGCCACTCGGCGAGCGCCTCCTCCGGCGGCAGCTCCTTGGCGAGCTGCCGTGCACGCTGCGCGATGTCCTCGATCTCCTGGCGGTAGACCGCCTCGACGAGCACGTCCCGGGTCGGGAAGTGCCGGTAGAGGGTGCCCGCGCCGATGCCGGCCCGCTTGACGATGTCGTCGAGCGGCGCGTCGACGCCGTGCTCGAAGAACACCTCGCGCGCCGTGGCCACGATGAGCTCGTAGTTGCGGCGAGCGTCGGCGCGCATCGATGCACCCCTTCCATTCGGAGAGATTCTCCGGTTAGTCTTGCGCATCCGGAGATGCTCTCCATATGCTAGCCCAATCAAACTGGAGAGTTTCTCCGCTTAGGGGTGAGTCTTGTCTGTCTCCACTGAAACGACACTGGCGCCGGCCAGGCCGGTCGCGGCCAGACCCGGCGTCGCGCTGGCGCTGCTACTGACGTGCCAGCTGATGCTCATGCTGGACGCGACCGTGATGAACGTGGCCCTCCCCCGCATCCGCGGGGACCTGGGCTTCACGCCGGCCGGCCTGTCGTGGGTGATGAACGCGTACACGCTGGTGTTCGGCGGTCTGCTGCTGCTCGGCGGCCGGCTGGGTGACATGTTCGGCCGGCGGCGGATGTTCCTGGCCGGGATCGCGGTGTTCACGGCCGCGTCGCTCGCCGGCGGGCTGGCGGACTCGGCCGGGTTGCTGATCGCGGCGCGGATCGTGCAGGGCGTGGGGGCCGCGCTGGCCGGTCCGAGCACGATCGCGTTGATCACCAGCACGATCACCCAGCCGCAGGCCAGAGTGCGTGCGCTGTCCCTGTTCTCGGCGATGTCCAGCTCGGGGTTCGCCATCGGGCTGATCCTCGGCGGGTTCCTGACCGAGTGGCTGACGTGGCGTTCGGTCATGTTCATCAACGTGCCGCTGGGGCTGGTCGTGCTGGCGTTCGGCGCCCGGTACATCTCGGAGCCGGAGCGCCATCCGGCGCGGCTGGACCTGGTGGGCGCCGGGCTGGCGACGGTCGGGGTGGCGTCGCTGGTCTACGGGTTCATCCAGGCGGCCGAGAAGGGCTGGGGCACGACGGCGGCGGTGTTGCCGCTGGTGGCCGGCGGTGTGCTGGTGGTCGCGTTCGTGGTGTCGCAGGCGCGGGTGGCGAACCCGATGCTGCCGCTGCGGCTGTTCCGCGACCGGAACCGGGCGGCCGCGTACACCAACTTCTTCCTCGGGCCGCTGTCGATGATGTCGGCGTTCTTCTTCATGACGCAGTTCCTGCAGGAGGTCGACCACTACCGGGCGCTGACGACCGGTTTCGCGTTCCTGCCGATGGCGGTGGGGATCTTCGGGATGTCCCGGCTGATCCCGCGGTTGCTGGCGCGGACCGGCCCGAAGCCGCTGGCGCTGACGGGTTCGCTGCTGATGGCGGCCGGGTTGTGGTGGATGTCGCTGCTGTCGGCGGACTCGTCGTACGTGCCGGCGATCCTGGGGCCGATGATCCTGATGGGGATCGGTGGCGGGATGGCGTTCGCGCCGCTGAACATCCTGATCATGGCGACCGTGCCGCCGGCCGACGCCGGCGCGGCGGGCGGGGCGCTGCAGACGATGCAGCAGATCGGCTCGACGCTCGGGTTGGCGATCCTGGTGACGATCGCGGGGTCGGCGGCGCGGGGGTTGACCGGCACGGACGCGGTGGTGACCGCGGCGACGTCGGCCTGGGCGGCGTCAGCGGGGATCGTGCTGCTGACGTTCCTGGTGGCGCTGACCTTCCGCCGGCGGTAAGGGGGGTGGCACCGCCCGGGTCACCACGACTCGGGCGGTTCCACGAAGGCCTTGCCCAGGTCACGGGCCAGTTCCAGTGCTCGCCGGGCCCATCCCGCCGTCGCGCCGGACAGGCCGCAGGTCGGGGTCGGGACGGCGCGGTCGGCCAGGATCGTGCGGGGGAAACCGAGGCGGTCGACCAGCTCCAGGGCCGGCCGTGCGGCGTCGTGCAGGGTCAGGGGGCGCTTCGGGTCGGTGCTCGGGAGCAGGCCCAGCAGGAACACACAACCGTCGTCCCACGCCTCGCCCAGCTGGTCGGTGTACACGGCCGGCGTGCCCTCCAGCAGCGTCGCGTCCAGCGCCACCGCGTCGGCGCCCGCGCCACGGAACAGGGCCACCGGCGGCCTGGGCGCACAGCAGTGCACGATCACCGGCTGGTTGGTCGCCGCCCGCGCCGCGTCGATGACCGCCGCCAGCACGTCGCGGGCGTCCGGGTCCGCGACGGCGGGAACCGTGCTCAGCCCCGACGGGGTCCGCAGCGCACCCGCCAGCACCGCCGGGAGCGACGGCTCGTCTAGTTGCACGACCACCTCGGCCCCGGTTCGCTTGCGGACCTCCGCCACGTGCCGGGTCAGACCCTCCGCCAGCGACTCGGTGAAGTCCCGCAACGCGCCCTGGTCGGTCAGCACCCGGTGCCCGCGCGGCAGCTCGACCTCGGACGTCAGCGTCCACGGCCCCGCCACCTGCACCTTCACCAGGCCGGGCCGGGCCTGCTCCACCGCCTCCTCGAACGCGTCCAGGTCCCGTCGCAGGTGGTCGACGGCCGTGCGGTGGTCGGTGCCGGGCCGCGTCGTCACCCGGTACGCCGACGGAACCACCTCCACCGCCAGGTCGACGAGCAGCGCGGCGGTCCGCCCGACCAGGTCGGCACCCAGGCCGCGGCGCGGCAGCTCGGGCAGGTGCGGGAGGTCGGGCAGCTCACCGACGACGACGGCGGCCGCCTCGACCGGATCGGTCCCCGGCATGGACCCGATGGCGGTCGCGGCGGCGGCCGGAAACTGTGCTGGCACCGCCACAATCTAGCGGCGCACGGCGAAGGGCCGCAGTGCGCCGAACCCGGAGGCGATGTTGGAGATCAACTTCGCCGTCCCCCGGCGGCTACGGTGGTGACATGGTTTCAGACGTGGCCGCAGCGGCGGAACGCATCAGGCCGTACGTGCGGCGCACCCCGGTCATGCGGGTCGAGGTCGAGGGCCGGCAGGCCGTGCTGAAGCTGGAGCAGCTCCAGCTGACGGGGTCGTTCAAGGTGCGAGGCGCGCTGAACGCCCTCCTGGGCGAGGACGAGCGCCCTGAGCGGGTGGTGACGGCGTCCGGCGGCAACCACGGCCTGGCCGTCGCGACCGCCGCGTCCCTGCTGAACCTGCCGGTGACGGTGTACACGCCGGAGTCCGTGCTGGCGGCGAAGGCCAGGCGCATCGAGGCGACGGGCGCGAAGCTGATCCGCCACGGCGCGACGTACGCGGAGGCCGCGGCGGCGGCGATGGCGGTACCGGACTCGTTCTACGTGCCGGCCTACGACCACCCGCTGGTGGTGGCCGGCCAGGGCACGTGCGCGGCGGAGGTCGTGGCCGACGTGCCGGAGGTGGACACCCTCGTGGTCGCGGTTGGCGGCGGCGGGCTGGGCGCGGGAACGGTGCTCGGCGCGGGCGGCCGGCACGTGGTCGCCGTGGAACCGGAGGGCTGCCAGGCGTTCCACGACGCGCTGGCGGCGGGCCACCCCGTCGACTCGTCGGTGGACTCGGTGGCCGTGTCCGCCCTCGGCGCGACCCGCGTCGGCGACGTCCCGTTCGCGATCCTGCGCGCGGCGTCCTCGGTATTGGTGTCGGACCAGCAGATCCTCGCCGCCCGCGACCGCCTGTGGGAGGAGTTCCGGCTGGCGGTCGAACCCGCCGGCGCGGTCCCGTTCGCGGCCTGGCAGGCCGGCATCGTCCCCGGCGACCTCCCGTGCCTCATCCTCTGCGGCGCCAACACGGACTGGACCCCCGCGTGAGCCCGGTCATCGTCGTGCCCTACCACCAGGACGAACGCCTCCCGGCGGGCAGCCTGCCGGTGCCGGGCGACGGTCACCGGACCGTCTCACCGGCGCTCCCCGACGGCGATGTCTGGCACCGGCTCACGTCCCTGTACGACGCGGTCGCCGTTGCGGTGGCCGCGTCCGAGGCGCCACCGGTCGTCGTGTCGGGCGACTGCCTGGTCTCGCTCGGTGTGCTCGCCGGCACGCAGCGCGCCGGCGCCGACCCGTCGCTCATCTGGTTCGACGCCCACGGGGACGTGCACACGCTGGAGACCTCGACCTCGGGCTACCTCGGTGGGCTCTCGCTGCGACTCGCCATCGGCGCGCACGCGGACCTGGTCGCCGGGCCGCTCGGGCTGCGCCCGGTCGGCGAGGACCGGGTCACCCTGGTCGGCGCACGCGACCTGGACCCCGCCGAGGTCGACTACCTCGCCACCGCCGCCATCCAGCGCCGCTCGGTGACGGACACCCTGGTGCCGGACGGGCCGGTCGTGCTCCACATCGACCTGGACGTGATCGACGCGGACGACCTCCCCGGCCTCCTCTTCCCGGTACGTGGCGGCCCGTCCACCGGCACCGTCGTCGACGCCGTACGGCGGATCGTCGACACGGGGCAGGTCGTGGCACTCGACATCGCCTGCCCATGGCACCCCGCCAACGACCCCCAACGAGCCGACCTACTGGCCGCCCTAACCCACTGTCCAGCCCCTCTCCCGTAAACGACCAGCCCTCTCCCGAAATCTTTGCCAGAAAGTCTCCACCCCATCAGCAGTTACCTCAGGGGAACGTGACGCCACCCAGCCACCATCCACCTCCACACCCGCACCATCGCCGGAACGCAACCAACACTCAAAAATCCCGGGGTGGCGGACTGGTGTCCCGCGCCGGAGATCAGGCAACTAATTCGGCGGCCCAGCTTCC
>Ga0164298_10000059_pt1 | contig 56156 bp, 51 predicted proteins | sample Whisoiple_216_MG_FD_109713 | JGI IMG/M metagenome (GOLD analysis project Ga0164298, IMG submission 109713) | Unamended control soil microbial communities from upstate New York, USA - Whitman soil sample_216_MG | ecosystem: Environmental > Terrestrial > Soil > Agricultural land ...
CTGCTGGCGGCGTTGCCGGTTCGCCCAAGTACGACCCAGTACGAGGGCGAACCGGCGCCTTGCCAGCAGAAACCCGGATCCACCGACTTAATCACCGCATTCCCGGCGCGGGACACTAGCCGATGTCCTTGACGCGTTGGGTGAGCGCCATGCGGGTGGCGGCCCAGCGTTCGTTCTCGGCGACCTGCTGGGTGGCGTGGAAGTCCATGGGCCGCAACGGAATGCCCAACGAGTCACGCTTGTAGTTGGCGAGCTGGCAGGTGTAGACGGTGAAGTGCTCGTGCTCCTCGGTGTCGCGGACCCGCAGCTTGGCGTAGTGCGCGGCGGCCCCGTCGGCGGCGATCAGGGTCGCGATGCCGTTGCGGGCGAGGTTGGCGCGTGAGTTGACGCTGGCGACCGCGACGAGGATCGCGGCGCGGTCGTTGGTGGCGAGCAGTTCGGCGGTGCACAGCAACATCACGTGCGGGTACCCGTCCTCGTCGACCGTGACGAAGGGGAAGGCCTGCTCGTCCTGGTCCGGCCGCGGCCAGGTCTCCAGCAGCAGGGCCAGCTCCGCGGGCACGCTCATTCCGTCCACACCGGAACTCTAGCGGCAACTTCGGCGAAGTCGATCACCCGCTTACCGTGGGTGGACACGGCTCAGCAGGCTGTCGACAAGTTCCGGCAGGGACCGCTCGCCCGAGCTCTCCAACCACAGCGCGCCCGCGGTGCGGATGGTCGCCAGGTAGTTCGCGGCCATCAGTCGCGCGAGCTCGTCGTCCGCGCCCCGGTCCGTCAGCGCCGCCGCCAGGTCGCGCTCGCGGGCCATCTGGTCGGTCGCCTGGCGTGCCAGCAGCGACGGGTGGCGCCGCAGCAGCCGCAGCTGCTCCACCCACTCCGGGGACGGCACGGCCTGGCCGAGGAACTGGTCGGCCGCCGCGCGGCGCAGTGCCTCCCACGGCCGCTCGTCCGCGGGGCGGGCGCGGAGCAGCGACAGGAGCAGCTCGGTACGCTCGCGGTCCGCGTGGAGGATCGCGTCCTCCTTGTTCGCGAAGTAGTTCGAGAACGTCCGCCGGGACACGCCGGCCTCGTCCGCGATGTCCTCGACCGTCACGCCGTCCAGCCCGCACGCCATCGCCAGGCGCAGTGCGGCCTCGTGCAGCGACTGGCGGGTAGCGGCCTTCTTCCTGGTCCGCAGTGTGTCGACGGCCTCCACGCCGTCCAGCCTAGCGAGGGAATACCCTGCTCATTGCGCAAGTTTGCACATTGCGCAAGAATTAACCCGAACGGAGGGGTCACATGGTGTCGTCCGACGTGGCGGCCGAGCACCGGCGCAGGCTCGAGTCGCTGTCCGGGCTGCTGCTCGCGCTGTTCGTGGCCATGATCAGCTCGACGGTCGTGTCGATCGCGCTGCCGCGGATCATCGGCGAGCTGAACGGCACGCAGACGCAGTACACGTGGGTGGTCACGGCGACGCTGCTGACGGCGACGGCCACCACGCCGATCTGGGGCAAGCTCGCCGACCTGTTCAACAAGAAGACGCTGCTCCAGACCGCGATCGTGATCTTCGTGGTCGGCTCGGTGATCAGCGGGTTCAGCCAGGACACCACCCAGCTCATCGCCGCCCGCGCGTTCCAGGGCATCGGCATGGGCGGCGTGCAGGCACTCGCCCAGGTCGTGATGGCGGCGATCATCCCGCCCCGCGAGCGCGGGCGCTACAACGGCTACCTCGGCGCGGTCATGGCCGTCGCGACCGTCGGCGGGCCGCTGCTCGGCGGCCTGATCGTGGACGTGTCGTGGCTCGGCTGGCGGTGGTGCTTCTTCGTCGGCGTGCCGATCGCGGCCGCGGCGTTCGCCGTGCTGCAGCGGACGCTGAAGCTGGAGACCCTGCGCCGCGAGAACGTCCAGGTCGACTACCTCGGCGCGACCCTGATCGCCGCCGGCGTGAGCGTCCTGCTGATCTGGGTGTCCTTCGTCGACAACTCGTTCGGCTGGCTGTCCTGGGAGACCGCGGCGATGGTGGGCGGCGGCGTCGTGCTGCTCGCGCTGGCCGTGCTGGTCGAGTCGCGGGTGCGCGAACCCGTCGTGCCACTGCGGATCATCGTCCGGCGCCAGCCCGCGCTGGCCATCGTCGCCAGCGTCTCGGCCGGGCTCGCCATGTACGGGGGCGCGGTGTTCCTCGGCCAGTACTTCCAGATCGGCCGCGGCTACACGCCGACGGAGGCCGGCCTGCTGACGATCCCGCTGATGGCCGGCGTGCTGCTCGCCTCGACCCTGAGCGGCCGGCTGATCAGCCGCACGGGCACGGTCAAGCCCTACATCGTCGCCGGTTCGGTCCTGCTGGCGCTCGGGTTCCTCGGGCTCGGCCTGATGGACCACGGCACGCCGCTGTGGATGGTGGACGCCGCGATGGCGGTCGCCGGTATCGGCGTCGGCATGACCATGCAGAACCTGGTGCTGGCGGTGCAGAACGACGTCGCACTGCGGGATCTGGGCGCGGCGACCGGCGCGGTGACGTTCTTCCGCTCGCTCGGCGGCACGATCGGGGTGTCCGTGCTGGGCGCGGTGCTCGCCAACCGGGTCACCGCCGACCTCTCGACGGCTCTGCACGTGCCGGCCGGCACGTCCTCGACGGGTGAGGTCAGCGCGCTGAACCTGACCGCGCTGCCGCCGGGGGTGCAGCAGGTCGTGCACACGGTCTACGGCGACGCGACGGCACACGTCTTCCTGCTGTCCGCGGCGGTGGCCGTGGTCGGCGTGCTCGCGGCGCTCCTGTTGAAGCCGATCACGTTGCGTACCACCATCGACCTGGAGAAGAAGGAAGAGAAGCCCGTTTCGGACCCCGTCGTGGGATAGGGAGGCGAGATGAGCGGCAGCGCGGCCGCCTTCGGTTCCACAGTGGAGCACTTCGGTCCCCGGCCGGAGCCGTCGGCGCGGGCCATCCTGGTCGGCGTCGACGGCTCCGACACGGCGATGCGCGCGGCGGCGTTCGCCGTCGGCCTGGCCAGGCGGCAGGGGTACCGGCTGATCGTCGCGTTCGTCGCGACCCACTCGGCGCTGGCCGCCATGGGCCCGGCCGTCGCGGCGGCCCAGGAGGCGGTCGAGGAGCTCGACTCGGAGCTGCGGTCGACCGCCCGCCGCGCGGCCGAGGAGCTGGACATCCCGATCATGTTCCTGAAGGCCTACGGCGACCCGTTCACCCGGCTGCGCGACGCGGCCGACCAGTGCCAGGTCGACACGGTGGTGGTGGGGGCCTCGATGAGCGCGGGACACCGCTTCGCCGGCTCGGTCGCGACCAAGCTCATCCGCGCCGGCCACTGGCCCGTGCTCGTGGTGCCCTAGAACGAGAGGCTGTCGGCGTCGTCGCTCAGCACCGAGAGGACGCCGTCGATGTCGGCGAGCGCGGCGGTGAGGTCGTTGACCGAGCCCGCGCCCTGGACGTTGAGCCACACGGTCACCGCGCCGGCCTCGTCGTGCTGGTCGATGTCCAGCTCGCCGACGGTGAAGTTCCGTTTCGTGCACGCGGCGAGCACCAGCCGGAGCACGCCGCGGCCGTCCGCGTAGGTCAGGCGCAGGCGGGTCTGGGCGTACCTGGACCGGGGGAGCCGGGCGGCGAGCGGCGTGAAGGCGAAGACCACGAGGAAGTGCGCGGCGGCGACGACGATCGCCAGCAACCACAGGCCGGCGCCGGCGGCCATGCCGACCGCCGTGGTCAGCCAGACGACCGCCGCGGTGGTCAGGCCGCGGACGGCGTCGCGGCGCACGAAGATCAGCCCGCCGCCGATGAACCCGATGCCCGACACGATCTGCGCCGCGATCCGCGACGGGTCGAGGGTGACGTGGTCGCCGAGCACGTCGAAGAAGCCGTACTTGGAGACGAGCATCATCAGCGCGGCGGCGATGCCGACGAGCGTGTGCGTGCGCAGGCCGGCGCTCTTCTGCCGGATCTCACGCTCCAGCCCGATCGCGGCGGACAGCACCAGCGCGAGGCCGAGGTCGAACATCTGCGTCCAACCCTGGCCCATGGCCTCGGTGGGGGAGGGCAGTGCCATCGGTTCAGGCTAAGCCAGTCCGCCCCGCCCCGGACAGTTCTCACCCGCGGCGACCTCGGGATCGGGGGCTGTCACTCTGCGTTAGACTTGACCCACCCTGTGTTGATGGAGGTCCTCATGCGGCGTCGGCGGTTGGTCGCGGGACTGGTCGGCCTGGCACTCGCCGGCGCCACGCTCACCGGCACGGCCGGCGCGGACGAGCGTCTCGTCGCGTACGCGCAGCGGGCGGCCGGACAGCGCGTCGTCTACTCCTACCCGGGGCTGACCCCGCCGGAGAGCCTGCTCGCCCGCATCCGCGCCGGCGAGGCGGCCGGGGTGATCTTCTTCGGCGAGAACATCGCCAGCCGCGCGCAGATCAGCGGGGTGGTGGGGCAGCTGCGTGCCGCCGCCGCGCAGAGTCCCGACCCGTACCCGCTCCTGCTGATGACCGACCAGGAAGGTGGCCTGGTCCGCCGCCTCCCCGGCGAGCCCGCCTTGTCCCACAAGGACATCGGGCAGTCCGCCGACCCGGGCTCCGCCGCGACCGCCGCCGGCCGCGGCGCGGGGCAGAACCTGGCCGGCGTCGGCATGAACGTCAACCTCGCACCCGTGCTCGACGTCTTCCACGCGCCTGGCGACCTGATGGACTCCTACGAGCGCTCGTTCAGCGGCACCGCCTCGGTGGTCGGGACCCTCGGCGCCGACTACGTCACCGCGGAGCAGGCGGTGGGGGTCGCCGCGACCGTGAAGCACTTTCCCGGGCTGGGCAAGGCGAACGCGGACGAGAACACCGACACCCGGCCGGTGACCCTGAACGTGCCGCTGTCCACGCTGCGCGGCGTCGACGAGGCGCCGTACCAGCGGTCCATCGCGGCCGGGGCGAAGCTCGTCATGCTCTCGTGGGCCGTCTACCCGGCGCTCGACGCCGGCCGGCCCGCGGGACTCTCGGCGACGGTCGTGCGGGAACTGCGGTCCCGCACCGGGTTCACGGGTGTCACGTGCACGGACGCGCTGGAGGCCGGTGCACTGCGCGGCTACGGTTCGACCGGCGACCGGGCGGTGCTCGCCGCCCAGGCCGGCGACGACCTCGTCCTCGCGTCCGCACGGGACGTGAGCCAGGGCGCCGCGGCGGCGGACGCCCTGGCCGGCGCCCTCACCGACGGCACGCTCGACAGCGGTGCCTTCGGCGAGGCGCTGGCCAGGGTCAACGCGTTGCGTGCCAGCCTGGGCTAGACGCCCACCGGCACCCGCTCGCGGGGCGGCTCGCCGCCGTCACCCGACGAGACCGCGTCCAGGCTGGTGCCCTCGACGTCCACGTTCGGCAGGATCCGGTCCAGCCAGCGCGGTAGCCACCACGCCCGCCTGCCGAGCATCCACATCAGCGCCGGCACGATCGTCATCCGCACGACGAACGCGTCCACCGCGACACCGACCGCCAGCGCGAAGCCGATCGACTGGATCAGCGAGTCCTCCGCGAACACGAAGCCCGCGAACACGCTCGTCATGATCAACGCCGCCGCCACGACCACCCGGGCGCCGTGTGCGAAGCCGGACACGACCGCCTCACGTGGTTCGGTGCCGTGGACGTAGTCCTCGCGCATCCTGGTCACCAGGAACACCTGGTAGTCCATCGCGAGTCCGAAGAGGACGCCGATCAGCAGGACCGGCAGCATGCTCATGATCGGCCCGGTCGACTCGACACCGAGCAGGTCGGTCAGCCAGCCCCACTGGAACACCGCGACCACCGCGCCGAACGTCGCCGCCACCGACGCCAGGAACCCGAGCGTCGCCTTCAGCGGCACGATCACCGACCGGAACACCAGCATCAGCAACAGGAACGCGAGCCCGACGATCAGCGCGAGGTACGGGATCATCGCGTCGGCCAGCTTCTGCGACACGTCGATGTTCGCCGCCGTCTGGCCGGTCACCGAGACCTTCGCGCCGGTGTCGTCACCGACCTTGGCAGCCGCGCCACGGATGTCCGCGACGAGGCCCTCGGTCGCGGCGTCGCTCGGACCGGTCCTCGGGATCACGTTGATGATCATCGTGTCGCCGGCGCGGTTGGGCCGCGGCGGGAGCACGGCCGCGACGCCGAGCTCGTTGATCCGCTTGGTCGTGTCGGCCACGGCGCCCTGGGGGTCACGCGCGCCCGCGGTGTCCACGACGACGATCAGCGGGCCGTTCGCGCCCGGTCCGAAGCCCTTGGTCACCAGCTCGTACGCCTTGTGCTGCGAGCTTTCCGGTGCCGCGGTCGCGTCGTTGGGCAGGCCGAGCTGCATGCTGGCGGCCGGGATGGCGACCACGGCCAGGCCGAGGACCGCGATGCCCAGCACCGCGCCCCGGTGTCGCCCGACGAAGCGGGCCCACCGCTCGCCCATGCTGGCGCTGCCGGGCTTCGGGCCGCCCCGCAGGCCCCGGAGCCGGCCGCGGATCTTGTCACCCGTGAAGCCGAGGATCGCCGGCAGCAGCGTGAGCGCGATGAGCACGGCGATGACCACCGTGGCCGCGGCCGCGAGACCCATCTCGCCGAGGAACGGGATGCCGACGACGGTCAGCCCGCCGAGCGCGACGATCACCGTCAGGCCCGCGAACACCACGGCCGACCCGGCGGTGCCGGCCGCGCGGCCGGCGGCCTGCTCGTGGTCGAGACCACTGGCCAGCTCGGTGCGGTAGCGGGACACGATGAACAGCGCGTAGTCGATGCCGACCGCGAGGCCGATCATCAGCGCGAGCACCGGCGTGTTGTTGTTCAGCTCGGTGAGGCCGGACAGCGTCAGCAGCCCGCTCAGACCGATCCCGACGCCGATGAGCGCGGTGAGCAGCGGCAGGCCGGCGGCCAGCAGCGACCCGAAGGTGATCACGAGGACGATGGCCGCGACGACGACCCCCAGACCCTCGGTGGCGCCCGTCTCGGGCGCGCCACGCACGGCGTCACCGCCGATCTCGGCGTGCAGGCCGGAGGAATGTGCGGCGGCGAGGAGTGCCTCGCGGTCGGCGTCGGTCAGCTCGACCGCCTGTTTGGGGTAGCTGACCTGGATGAGCGCGAGGGTACCGTCACGGGAGAAGGACTGCGCCTGGAACGGGTCGACCGCGTTCGCCACCTCCGGCGCGTTCCGCAGCGCCGTGTAGACCTCGCGCAGCTCGGCCTGGTTGGCCGGGTACTTGACGAAGTTCTGGCCCTCGGGCGCCTGCAGCACGACGCGGGCGGTGCCGCCGCCGATGTGCGCCTCGGGGAAGGTCTTCTTCAGATGGTCGATCGCCTGCTGGGACTCGGTGCCCGGGATCGAGACCGAGTTGGACATCGTGCCGGAGAACCCGACCGCGCCGATGCCGATGCCGATGAGCACCGCCGCCCAGACACCGGTGACGAGCCACCGTCGCCTGAAGGACGCGCGCCCGAGCCGGTAAAGGAATGTGGCCACCCCTGGACCCCCACTCAATCTTTCGTCGTCGTTCGTTACGGTTACCGAAGCTAGCCGATCGGCAAGTAGAGGCCAAGCCGATCGGCAAGTATGTGACTAGCCGAACAGCAAGCAGTGAGCTTGCCGAACGGTAAACTGAGGAGGTACCGTTGAACTCTCAGCGACTCATCGAGGAGGGCGCGATGACGGCCGTGAGAGGTGAGACCCGCGCGCGGCTGCTGGACACCGCACTCGGGTTGTTCACCGTGCACGGCGTCGAGGGCACCTCGCTGCAGATGATCGCCGACGTGCTCGGGGTCACGAAGGCCGCGGTCTACTACCACTTCAAGACGAAGGACGAGATCACCGAGGCGGTCGCGCAGCCCGCGCTGGACGAGCTGGTGGCGATCCTCGACCACGCGGCCACGATGAGCCGCCCCGGCCCGCGCACCGACTACGTGATCGACGAGTTCGTGGACCTGGTCGTGCGCAACAGGGTGCTCGTGGCCGTGCTGTGCAGCGACCCGGGGATCATCCGCGCGACCGACCGGATCCTGGTCGGCGAGGAGAGCATCCTGAGCCGTCTGCAGGCCATGCTGACCGGCCCGAGCGCGGACGAGGGTGCCCAGGTCGCGTGCCAGGTGGCGCTCGCAGGCGTCGCGATGGTCGGCGGCTCGCCGATCCTCGTGGACATGGACGACGAGACCCTCCGCCACCACCTCGTCGACGCCATGCGCCGCCAGGTGGGCCGCCCGCGCAAGCGGGACTAGTGTCCCGCGCCGGGAATGCGGTGATTGAGTCGGTGGATCCGGGTTTCTGCTGGCAAGGCGCCGGTTCGTCCTCGTACTGGGTGGTACTTGGGCGGACCGGCAACGCCGCCAGCGGGAAGCTGGGCCGCTGAATTAGTTGCCTGATTTCCGGCGCGGGACACTAGCTGCGCTTCGACACGCGGCGGAACACCAGCACCAGCGCGACCACGGCCAGCAGCGGGATCAACGGCCGGTGCACCGCCGTCGCCGCCGCCGGGCGGACCCGTTCCGGCAGTCGCTGCGTCAGCTCGTCCGCACGGTGGCGCAGGGCCTCGACCTTGTCGTGGGCGCGGGCCTTGATGTCCACCTTGTCACCGAGCGCGGCCACGGTCCGCGCCAGCTCCTGGCGGGTGAGCTCCGCGTCCATCCGCAGGTCCTCGTCGGTGGGAGGCTGGCCGGGCATCGTCAGCCGCTCCTGTTCGTCGGTCACCGGTGGGCCTCCTTCGCCGCCTGGATGTCGTGCTTGACCGCCTGGATGTCTTCCTTCGCGCTCTCCAGCGCGGGCGAGGGCACCGGAGCGCTCTGCCGCAGCTGCTTGCGGGCGAGCAGGATCGCCACGCCGGCCACGGCGAACAGCGCCCCGGCGACGATCAGCGCCGCACCCCACGCCGGCAGGACCAGCGCCAGCAGCAACACCGCGGCGGCGACCAGGACCGCGCCGCCGTAGAAGGCGAACAGCCCACCCGCACCCGCGATGCCGATGCCCAGGCCGGCGTGCTTCGCCTTGCCCTTCAGCTCCCGGACGGCGAGGGTGGCCTCGGTCCGCGCCAGGTGCTTCAACTGCTCGGTCAGCTCGCGAACCAGCTCGGCCGTCGATTTCTCCGTCGTCGCGGTCATGAACTCCCACCTCCTGCCCGGGTGGCTACCCGCGCGTGTGACCTGCAAACACAGGGGGTACCCGGGCCCCGTGCGAGCACTGATACCGAACGGAACAGGGGACCCGGTCCCGGCCCCGACCACGGCGACACCGATCATGGACGCGAGTGGTCGGCGAAGCGAGTGGTCGGCGAAGACCGTGGTGACGATGGCGGCGAACCTGCACGCGGTCGCGACGGCGCTCACCCGGCAGCCGATTCCGGCCTGACAGAGGAGAAAGCGAGTGAACGTCAACAAGATCATCTACAAACCGGTCGGCATGCTGGTCGGGGTGCTCGGCGGGCTGGCCGCCAACATCGTGTTCAACAAGGTGTGGGCCAAGGTCGCCGGCGGCGACGAGGCCCCGGACGCCACCGACAAGAAGGCGACCTGGGGACAGGTGCTGCTCGCGGCGACCATCCAGGGAGCGATCTTCGGCGTGGTGAAGGCCGCGATCGACCGCGGCGGCGCGGAGGGCTACCGCAAGGTCACCGGCGAATGGCCGGACGACTGAGACTCTCGGCGGAGCGACCCGTTACGGCGGGACGCACGGGCAGCGGAGCGGACGGCCGGCGGCACCTCGACACCGCCGGCCGCGCCCGCTCCGAGGAAAGCCAGGAGGCGTGGACCTGACCGCGGTGCGCATCGCCGGGCCGGAGCCGCACAGCGTCGACTGGCCGTTGCCGGTGACCGCCGGCGCCGCGCTCGACCCCTGGCACCGCCCGGGTTCGGCGGGGCGTGGTTCCCGACCTTTCCGCCGAAGTCTCGGGCGGCGCCGCGGGACGCGGCCCCTCTGTCCTATGTGTACATACGGCCGCGTGGGCTGATCGGGTCACGGCTTGAGCAGGATCTTGATCGCGCCGTCCTGCTTCTTCTGGAAGATCTCGTAGGCATGCGGGGCGTCGGCCAACGGAAGCTGGTGGGTCGCGAGGTCCTCGGTGCCCAGCGGGTCGTCGTCGCCGGCGAGCAGGGGCAGGATGTCGTCGGTCCACCGGTGGACGTTCGCCTGGCCCATGCGCAGCTGGATCTGCTTGTCGAACATGTCCATCATCGGCATCGGGTCGAGCATGCCTCCGTAGACGCCGGACAGCGACACCGTGCCGCCGCGCCGGACCGTCTCGATCGCCGCGAGGATCGCGGCCATCCGGTCGACGCCGGCCTTCTCCGTCACCTTCGCCGCGATCGGCTTGGGCAGCAACGACGTCAGGTCCTGCGCGATCTTGCCGACCCACGAGCCGTGTGCCTCCATGCCCACCGCGTCGATCACCGAGTCCGGGCCGCGGCCCGCCGTGCGGGCCCGGATGGCCTCCACCGTGCCGGGCTTGTCGAGATCGACCGTGGCCACGCCGTACTTCCTCGCCAGGGCAAGACGTTCCGGCACCCGGTCGACGCCGATCACCAGCCCGGCGCCGAGGTGCCTGGCGATCCGGCAGCTCATCTGCCCGATCGGGCCCAACCCGAACACCGCGACGCTGCCACCCTCGGGAACCGAGGCGTACCGCACGGCCTGCCACGCCGTCGGCAGCACGTCGGACAGGTACACGAACCGCTCGTCCGGTGGTCCCTCCGGCACCAGGATCGGGCCGTACTGGGCCTGCGGCACCCGCAGGTACTCCGCCTGCCCACCCGGCACCTGGCCGTACAGCTTGGTGTAGCCGAACAGCGCCGCGCCCTTGCCGGCATCCCGCACCTGCGTGGTCTCGCACTGCGACTGCAGGCCCTGCCGGCACATGAAGCAGTGCCCGCACGAGATGTTGAACGGCACCACCACGCGGTCGCCCGGCTTGAGGTTGGCGACCTCGGTGCCGACCTCCTCGACCACGCCCATCGGCTCGTGGCCGAGCACGTCGCCGGGGTCGATGAACGACCCGAGCACCTCGTACAGGTGCAGGTCCGACCCGCAGATCCCGGACGAGGTCACCCGGATGATCGCGTCGGTCGGCTCACGGATCTCCGGGTCCGGCACGGTCTCGACGCGCACATCCCGTTTTCCTTGCCAGGTAACGGCTCTCACAGCTCCTCCTCGGCCCGCACGGGTCTCGGCGCCGAGGCGGCCAGGACCTCGCCGGTTGGTTCGACGACGGTCGGCTCGCGCGAGGAGAAGGTATGGCGGGGTCAGCTCGACCGGCCCTCGGTCGCGACGTTCGTTCACGTTGCCGAGCCCATGCCGGTCACCACCGGTGAGCAGGACCCGCCTGTGCCGCGACAGCCATGTGCTCCTCCCACGAGTGGATCTCGTCGGACTACCCGAACGCTCCGGCCTCAATCGCTCACCAAGAGTGATAACCCGGATGGGTGGAGGTCATTCGACGAGCCAGCCGTTGCGTGCCGCGAGCACGCCGGCGTGGAAGCGGGTCCGCGCGCCGAGCTGGTCGAGCAGCTCGGCCACCCGCCGGGTCACCGTGCGTGGGCTGATCCCCAGCTGCCGCGCGATGGTCTCGTCCTTCGCGCCCGCCGCCAGCAGTGTCAGCAGCCCCACGTCCGGCTGCGCGGCGACCGGGCCGGGCACCACCGGCGACGACTGCTCCCACAGCAGCTCGAACAGCACGACCAACGCGTCCAGCAACGCGCACTTCCGTACCACCAAAGCGTTTTCCACCATGTCGTCGAGCATCAGCGGCAGCAGCGCGACCGAGCGGTCCGCGATCGCGAGCTTCATCGGCAGCTTCGGGTGCAGCCGCGACTGCTCGCCCTTCTCGATCGCCCGCTGCACCGCCTCCAGCGCGCCGGGCGGTTCCAGCGACTCCGGCGCGTACAAGCCGCGCACCACCACGTCGTCGGACAGCCGCGTCGTGACCTCCTCCTCGGCCGGCTCGACCGGCGCGGCGTACGGTGGCCGGTCGATCACGAGCAGTTCCCTTTCGCAGCCTCGAACCAGCGCCCGGTACCGGTGGCCGACCGCCCGCCGGCCGACGAGGATCTCCAGCAGCTCGTCGGGCTGCCGCGGCCCGCTCATCTCTGCCGCGAGCGCGCGGGCGTTGACCTGCACCGTGGTCAGCTCGCTCTGGCGGCGGGCGACCAGCAGGTCGATGGCCGTGTCGGGACGGGCCGCGAGCAGCCGGACGGGCCGCCCCGGCGCCCGCGTGACCAGGCCCGACTCCTCGAGTTCCGCCACCGCACGCCGGGTCGCCGTCGTCGACCGTGCGAGTGCACGTGCAAGTTCCGTTGCGGTACGGCCGGGATCGGCGAGCAGTGCGCGGTAGACGGACTCGGCGAACTGGCTGATTCCCAGTGCCTCAAGCATCGCGTCATCCTGGCCAGTTCTCGCCATGGCGGCAACACGCCACGCCTGATCGTTCCTTCGCCCATTCGGATGCCGTAGGACTGGGCCATGCATCTGCCGCGAGTTCCCGCACGTCTCGCGGCGCTGCTGACCTGTCTCGTCGCTGGCGTCGGCGTGTCGACGGCAGCGGCAGCGGCCGCACCCACGGCGGCCGCCACGGTGGCCGGCCCGGCCTCGGCTCCCGCCGGGTCGGCCGCCGCGGTAACGCTGATCACCGGCGACACGGCGAACCTGACACGCGACGCCGCGGGCCAACCCAGGGTGAGCGTGACGCCCGCGGGGGATCGCCCGACGTCGTTCACGACCCTGCGCGACGGCGACGACCTGTACGTCGTGCCGTCGTCGGTCGAGCACCTGGTGCCGGACACGCTCGATCTCGAGCTGTTCAACGTCACCGGCCTGCTCGCCCAGGGGTACGGGGACGCGCGGACGGACTCGCTGCCGGTGATCGTCCGCGGCGGGACCGCCGGCCTACGTGCCGCGGACTCGGTTTCCCTGCCCAGCATCGGGGCGACCGCCACGCGGTTGCCGAAGCGGGGCGGGTTCGCCACCACACGGGTGGCTGGTGGCACGAAGGTGTGGTTGGACCGGCGCGTGACCGCCGCCGACCTGGACGCGAACCTCACGCAGATCGGCGCGCCGCAGGCATGGGACGCGGGTCTGTCGGGCGCCGGGGTGGACGTCGCGGTGCTGGACACCGGCATCGACGGCGACCACCCGGACCTGCGCGGGAAAGTCGTGGCACAGGCCAACTTCACCGACGACCCGACCGCCGGGGACGGCCACGGACACGGCACCCACGTGGCTTCGGTCATCGGCGGCACCGGGGCGGCGGCGGGCGGCGCACGCAAGGGGGTCGCGTACGGCGCCCGCCTGCTGTCCGGCAAGGTGCTGGACTCCACGGGAGGCGGCCAGCTGTCGTGGCTCATCCGCGGCATGGAGTGGGCCGCCGCCGAGGGCGCGGACATCGTGAACATCAGCCTGGGCGCCGACGCGGGCAACGGCGACGACCCGACCGCGCAGGCACTCGACAAGCTGACCGCCGAGACCGGCACCCTGTTCGTGGTCGCGGCCGGCAACACCGGTCCCGGCTTCGGATCCGTTGCCACGCCGGGCATCGCGGCGAGCGCGCTGACCGTCGGCGCGGGCGACGCCGCCGGCCTGCGGCCGTTCTTCTCCGGCCAGGGGCCGGCGCGGGGCACCTACCGGGCCAAGCCGGACATCACCGCGCCGGGCGTGTCGGTCACCGGCGCGCTGCACGGGACCGACGGCTACACGCGGATGACCGGCACGTCCCAGGCGACGCCGCACGTCGCAGGCGCGGCCGCGCTGCTGAAGCAGCGCCACCCCGACTGGGACTGGCGCCGGCTCAAGAACGCGCTGATGACGACCGCGGACGCGAAGCTCCCGACGCCGAGCCCGTACGTGGAGGGCGCGGGGCAGCTGGACCTTCCCGGGGCGCTGACCGACACGCTCCAACTCGACCGCGGCAACGTGGACTTCGGCTACCTCAGGTACGGCCAGAACACGGGGCCGCGGTCGGTCACGTTGACGCTGGACAACGACGGCACGGCGCCCGAGACGGTGTCGCTGACCGACGAGGAGCGCGACATCGACGGCGGGCTCGCGCCCGGTGGGATGGTGACCGTGACGCCCGCGTCCGTGACGGTGCCGCCGGGCGGCAGCTCGTCGGTGACCGTCACCCTGACCCCGTCGGTACTCGGCGTGTTCGGCGGCGCGGTGACCCTTACCCGGCCGGGAAAGCAGCCGACGCGGCTGCCGCTGGGCCTGTACGAGGAGGCGCCGCGGCGGGACGTCTCGGTGACCGTGCTGAACCGGCGCGGCGAGCCCGACGCGTACGGGACAGTGTGGCTCGCGAACATGGCGGCGATGTACCCGACGACCGGCGGCGGCTTCGAGATCCTGCAGTTGGACGAGAACGGGCGGGGGACCGCGCGGCTTGCGCCCGGCCCGATCAGCGCGGTGGCGCGGGTCGTGACGCCCGCGTCCGGCGACACACCGGAGACGGTTTCCCTCGCGGGCACACCGGAGCTGACGGTGGACCGCGATGTCTCCTACACGATCGACGCGCGGAAGGCGAAGCCGCTCGGACCGGTTCGCGTCGACGGCGCCCGCACCACGGTGTCCACCGCGTCCGTCCACTATGGACGCGAGGACGCGCTCGGTGACGGCGGCATCAGCGACGGGATCTACGCGACCGGCGACCAGCTGGCGAGTGTCTTCGTCCAGCCGACCGGCCCGGTGCGCACCGGCCGGGCGACGTTCCAGACCCGTTGGGAGCTCGACAGCGGCGACGACACCTACGCGGTCGTGCTCGGCGCGCCGACGGTGCCGGACCCGCCGGCGTACCGGGTGCGGCGGTCGAGCCTCGCCCGCCTGGACGCCGAGTACCGGACGCTGGGGCGTACGGACTCGTACCTGACGTACCGGACGGCGTTCACGGACCTGGTGTACGCCACGGGGGTGTTCGTGCATCCGTTGGCGGCGCCGGTGAAGCGGACGGAGTGGGTGACCGCCGACGTGCGGTGGCGGCAGTGCGTTGCCGGCCCTCAGGAGGGAGTAGCCGTGCTGTGCCAGCCGACCACGACGTACCGGGCGGGGGAGCGGAGACCGGCGGTGTGGTTCCGCGGTCCGGTCCCGGCCGTGACGTCCGCGACGCACAACCGGACGCGGATCGAGCTGCCGGTGGACCTGAGCGACGGCACGCACGAGGGCTCGGTCCGTGTCGTCGCCGCGGCGGGCGACGACGTCTATCGCCTGTACCGCAACGGCGTCGAGCAGCCGAGGTTCGGGGACAGCTGGTACTTCGACACCCCGCCGGAGCCCGCGACGTTCCGCCTGGAGCACACCTCGCGACCGGACAGGTCGCTGCTGGCGATCGGCGCCAGCACGTCGACGGTGTGGACGTTCCCGTCGCAGGCGCCGACGGACCCGGACCAGTTCGCCACGGTGCCCAGGCTGTTGTCGATCGACTACCAGCCGGGCGCCGACGGGATGGGACGGTTGCCGTCCCGGCGCATCTTCGACCTGGGCGTGCGCGTGACGTCCTGGGGCGACGGTCTCCGGCTGGAGCCGGGGACGCTGCGGTTCTGGGCGTCGGTGGACCATGGGCGGCGCTGGCACGCGGGCCTGGTGGTGCCGAACCGGGACGGGACGTACCGAGTGGTGGTGCCCGGGGTGCTGACGCGGTCGGGACAGCCGGTGTCGGTGCGGGCGGAGGCCACGGCCGCGGCGGGCCGCGCGGTCGCGCAGACCGTGATCGACGCCTATCCCGTGCGGTGACCACATCGTGATGGGCTCCTGAGTAGTCGTACGCATCCGCCGGCCGAGGCAGGTTGGTGTACTGGCGGATATGGCTGACCAGATCTCGGCGTCCCTTCCGCGCCTGGCCGAAGCACTCCTGGAGGTCGGCACCCGTCTGGGGGAGATCGGCGCGGAACTGCACGCCCTCACGCCTCGGCCGGACGAGCCCGCCCCTCCCGGCGGCATTCCGTTGGGGCACGGACCTTCCGTGTCCGGCGCGAGCGCACCGGCCGACCGGCCGCGGCCGAGCGAGGCCGGCGCGCGGCCTGGACCCGAGTCGTCCGCGGGTGACCGGCCGCCCGCCGCCGGTCCCGCCGAGCCCGACTCGTCCGCTCGCTCCGCGGCGGGCCAGGCGCCTCCCGCGACCGGCTCTCCGTCCGCGCACGTTGGGCCCGGGGTGCTCGCGCCGGGCCAGTGGTGGCCGGGAGTGCCCACCGGGACGGGCCACCGTGGCCCCGCTCAGCCCGTCGGCGGGTGGCCGGCCACCGCCACCCACGGCCAGCAGCCGCCCCCGGGAACGCCTCCCGGCGGCCTCCCCGGTTGGGGCGCCCCGCAGCCCTACCCGTACGGCCCGCCCACCCCACCGCCTCCGCCCGGTCCCACCCTCTGGGAGCGCCTCAGCCGCGACGGTGCCGGTAGCCGCATCCTCGCCTGGGCAGGCGGCGTCGTCACCCTCGCCGGTGTCGTGCTGCTTCTCGTCCTCGCCATCCAGCGCGGGTACCTCGGACCGCTGCCGCGGGTCCTGCTCGGCGCCGGTCTCGGCGTCGTCCTCACCGCCATCGGCATGTGGCTGCACCGCAGTCCCACCGCCCGCACCGGTGCCTACGCCCTCGCCGCCACCGGGGTCGCCGTCGGCTATCTCGCCGTGGTCGCCGCCACCACGCTCTACGGGTTCCTCCCGCCCTGGGGCGGGCTCCTGGCCGGCCTCGTCGTCACCGCCGCCGGGATCGCCCTCGCCGGGCTCTGGGACTCGCAACCGCTCGCGGTCTTCGTGGTCGTCTGCTGCGCCGTGTCGGCCCCGATCATCACCAATGGGTTCGACGCGCTCCTCATGAGCTTCCTGCTCGTCCTCCTCCTCGGCGCGACACCCGTCCAGCTCGCCAAGCGCTGGAGCGGGCTGCTCCTCGCCGCGGGGTTGCCGCCCGTCGTGGTCTGCCTCGTCGAGATCGGCCTCGCGGCCGACCACCGCCTCGACCGGGACGCGGTGACCACCGCGGTGCTCGCCGGCATCACCAGCGGAGTCGTCATCCTGCTCGCGGTCGTCACCGCGCTGCGCCGCCCCGAGGACGGCTTCACCGTCGTGATGCTGTGCCTCGCACCCGTGCCAGGGCTGATCGCCGCGATCCTGCTGCCCCGCACCGGCGCCACGATCCTCGCCGCCGCCGTCGGTGTGCTGCTCCTCGCCGTCTGGCTGCTCGGCGCCCGGCTTCCGCGCACGTTCGGGCTGATCGCGGGCGGTCTCGCGTCGCTCGCCTTCCTCCAGGCCACCGCCACCTTCTTCGACGGGGACGCCCGTCCCATCGCGTTCCTCGCCGAGGCGTTGGTACTCACCGTGGTCGCCGCCCGGCTGCGGCTCGTTCCGGCGCTCGCGCCGGCCGGGCTCTTCGCGCTCGTCGGGTACGTCCTCGGGCTCGTGTTCACCGCGCGGCCGGACCTGCTCGTGCGACCCCGGCCCGGCGGCACGGACGCCGGCGCGGCCGTGTCCCTCGGGGTGACCGGCGCGTTGTACGCCGCGGTCGCGATCACGTTGTGCTGGGCCGTTTTCCGCCTCGGCGTGCTGGCCGGCGACGATCATGCGCCGCATGGCTGGGTGCCCGCCGGACTGCTGGCGCTGTACGGCTCCACGGCGACGTTCCTGGCCGCCGGACTGCTGGTCTCGCCGGACCGGGACGGCTTCCTGCTCGGTCACGTGCTCGTCACGGTCTCGTGGACCGTCGCCGCGTTCGTCCTGCTGCTACGCGGAATCGACTCGGTGCCGCTGCGGCTCGCCGGGCTGTCGCTGGTGGTCGCGGCGCTCGCCAAGCTCGTCCTGTTCGATCTGTCCTCTTTGGACGGCATGGCACGTGTCGCGGCGTTCCTCGTCGCCGGGCTGGTGCTGCTCGCGGCCGGCGCGCGGTACGCCAAGCTCGTCGCGGGACGTGCCCGGCCGTAACTCTCCGCACGGCGCGGCCGTTCACCCGTGTCGGGTGATTTCGCGGTGGCTCGACACGGACCCCTACGCGTCCGACGGCGGGATGTGCCTGGGACCCGACTGGAGTTTTTCTGGGCGTGCCGGCACGGATGCGGGCGGGTGGTGCACTATCTAGGGGTGAGTCCCGAAGATCCGGAGCGGTTGTACGTGGCGCTGGGGCACAACCGCGGTGACTTCCACCCGGACGCACCCTGGAACCGCGACCTGGTCGACCAGCACCGCATGTGGTGTCTCGACCAGCGCGAACGTGGCTGGTTGCTGCCGGGCGAGGTGCCGGCGGACAACCTGACGATCTTCGCCACGGCCTCCCGGTCCGAGCTGGCGCGGGTGCTGGACCTGGACCCGCTGGTCACGGCCGGCGTACGCCACTACGCCATCACCAGCTGCTTCGCCGTCGAACCCGCGGTCGACCTGCTCAGCGACCCACTCTGCTGACGGTCGCCTGACACAGCCGATCTTCGCGACCGCGCGTTCCTGACCGGTTCGCGTTCGGGGGTCCCGCTTCCGCGGCTCTCCCTCGCCTCTCCGAGGTCAGGCCTTCGGCGAGGTGGAACTTCTCCGAAGCCTTGTCTCCTGGTTCCACTCCTCTGCTCCCGCAACGAAACATCCTGTATTGACTATATAGATGTCCAAATTTTTTGCCTGGGATTGTGGACTGGGGCGAGGGAGGGTGAGTGGGCAACCCAGCACACGCAAAAGCGCACAGAAGGGCGGGGACGCGCGCCAGGGACCGCCGTCGAACGGGGCTTCGAGCGCGCCGGGCCGGTGCTACTGGACCGGTGCGCTCTCGATGACCGTCCAGCCGGTGTGCTTGCCGTTGAGGGCGTCGCCGGAGGAACGGCGGCGGACACGGCGGTAGATCCACGGCAGCACGTGATCCCAGTAGTACCTGGCCTCCCCGAGCGCGCCACGCGGCAGCGGCGACCTGGCGCGGTCACCCGCCGGCGCGTCATACCCGAGGGCCGTGAGCACGCGGCTCGCCACCCGCCGGTGCCCGGCCGCGTTGAGGTGCAGCCGGTCGGCGGACCAGTAGCCCGGCCGCCGCAGCTCGACGTCGCGAAAGCAGTCCACGAACGTGATGTCGTTGGCGGCGGCCAGTTCGGCGGCCCCGATGGTCAGTTCCTCGCCGCGGCGGCGGATCGTCCTGCCGAAAGGCAGCCCGTCCGACGGATCCCCACCGCTGAGCAACACCAGCCGGACACCTGCCTCCGCGCAGCGCCGCACCGCCAGCTCGGTGAGCTCGATCAACCGTGCCACGTCGGTGTTCGGGCGGAGCATGTCGTTGCCGCCGCCGTTGAACGTCATCAGCGTGGGTGCCGGGTCGAGCGTGAGGGCCGCGTCGAGCTGGTCGGTGACGATCGACTCGAGCAGGCGGCCGCGGATCGCGAGGTTGGCGTACTGGACGGTCTCGCGGCCGGCCGCCAGGCCCGCGGCCACCAGGTCGGCCCAGCCACGCACCGTGCCGTCCTGAAGCTCGTCGCCTACCCCCTCGGTGAAGCTGTCACCGATCGCCACGTACCGCACCCGCACACCCTCCCGCCGACCTGCTCCTAACCCCTCAACTCTGCTCCCGGGCGGGTCCGTCCGGCCATATGGCCATGGTCACGCCGCCGCTCGCGGACCGGGTCTGGCTACGTCATTCGTCCCGGGCCGCGGGACCGGGCGAGCTCCTACCCTGGGTGGATGGACGTGTCGTTCGGCACCATCTGGGAGGCCGTCGCCCGGGAGATGCCCGAGGTGGTGGCGGTTTCCGAGCCGGGCGCGACCGCACCTACGCCGAGTTCGAGGACCGGGCCGCGCGCCTCGCGACCGTGCTCACCGACGCCGGGGTCGGGCCGGGGGACAAGGTCGCCTGCTACCTCCACAACTGCGCCGCCTACCTCGAGACCGTGTTCGCCGCGTTCAAGATCGGGGCGGTGCCGGTCAACGTCAACTACCGCTACACCCGCGACGAGCTGACCGACCTGCTCACCGACGCCGACGCCGCGGCCCTCGTCTTCGCCCGTGAGCTCGCCGCCAACGTCGCCCACGCCGTCACGCACGTCCCCACCCTCCGCGTCGCCATCGAGGCGGGTGGCGAGGAGCTGGACCGCCTCCTCGCCACGAGACCACCCAGGCCGGCGGAAACCCGCCCCGGTGACGACCAGCTCTTCATGTACACCGGGGGCACCACCGGCAGGCCCAAGGGCGTCATCTGGCGCCAGAGCGACCTCATGCACGCCGTGGTCGTGCCCATCTACGGTCCCCTGGGCGTCCCCGGCCTCCCCGCCACCCTCGACGAGGCCGTCGCCGTCGCGGTCACCAACGCCGGGAGGGCACCGGTCACGCTGCCCGTCGTCCCGCTCATGCATGGCACCGGCCTGTTCAACTCGATGGGCGCCCTGCTGGTCGGCGGCCGGGTGATCACCACTCGCCCCGGCCGGCTCGACCCCCGGCACGTCTGGGAAACCGTTGCCCGCCAACGGGTCAGCACTCTCATCGTCGCCGGCAACGCCGTCTGCCGGCCGCTCGTCGACGAGCTGGCCGTGCGTACGCACGACCTGAGCTCGCTCCGGTCGGTGATCAGCTCGGGCACCGCGCTCAGCGACCACCTCAAGCACGCACTGCACCGGCGTGCCGAGGTCACGATCTTCGACGCCATCGCGTCCAGCGAGGGCGGTCCCTTCGCGTTCGCCGTCACCTCGTCGGTGGACGACCTCCCGTCCCGGTTCCGCCCGGTCCCCGCCACCAGGGTCTTCGCCGACGGAGATCGGGAGGCCGCGCCGGGAGAGGTGGGCGTCCTCGGCTACAGCGGGCCGATGCCGCTCGGCTACCACAAGGACACGGCCAAGACCGCGGCCACCTTCCGCGTGATCGACGGCGTCCGGTACTCGGTTCCCGGCGACCTCGTCGAGGTCGAGTCCGACGGCGCGATCAGGTTCCTCGGCCGCGGCTCCGGTGTCATCAACACGGGCGGTGAGAAGGTTCACCCACAGGAGGTCGAGGACGTCCTGCTGGCTCACCCGGACGTGACCGACGCGGTCGTCGTCGGCGTGCCGGACGAGACCTGGGGCGAGCGTGTCGCCGCGGTCGTCGCCGTCTCGAACCCCGCGGTGACCGGGCTGCGGGAGCACGTGCGCCGCCACCTGGCCGGCTACAAGGTCCCGCGCACGGTCGTGCTCCTCACCGAGCTGGCGCGGACGCCGACCGGCAAGGTGGAGATCGCGTGGGCGAGGCGGGTCGCCTCCTCAGCGGGCGATCAGCAGGGCGACCACCGCGAGCGCGGCGGGTAGCGCCTGGACGAACAGGATCCGCTTCGTGGCCGTCGCGGCGCCGTACAGCCCGGCGACGATCACGCAGACGAGGCCGTAGAGCGTGAGCTGGAACTGATCCGCGACCAGGCCCCACACGAGCGCCGCGGCGAGGAAACCGTTGTACAGGCCCTGGTTCGCGGCCAGCACCTTGGTCTCCTCGGCGAACTCCGCGGTCAGGCCGAAGCCCGCGCGGGTGCGTGGTGCGGTCCACAGGAACATCTCCAGGACCAGGATGTAGACGTGGATCAGGGCGACGAGCCCGACCAGTACGTCCGCGACGACGCTCACACGCGTTCCTCTCCTCAAAGGGGTGACCGGACGGTATCGCTGTCAGGGTGGCTTCGTCGTGTTACCGGCGTGTGCGTGTCGTGTCAGCGCCGAGGTCGATCGTTGCCGGCATGACAGCTTTTGTGGAGTGCGAGGGCCTGGTGAAGCGGTACGGCCGCACGACAGCACTCGCCGGTGTCGATCTCGCCGTGCCGCGCGGCACGGTGTCGGGGCTGCTGGGACCGAACGGCGCCGGGAAGACGACCGTGGTGCGGATCCTGGCGACGCTGCTCGACCCGGACGCCGGCGCGGCGCGCGTCGGCGGGTTCTCGGTGACCGAGGACCCGGAGCGGGTGCGTGGGCTGATCGGGTTGACCGGGCAGTTCGCGGCCGTGGACGAGGCGCTGACCGGGTTCGAGAACCTGGTGCTCGTGGGGCGGCTCTTGGAGCTGCCCCGGCGGCTCGCCCGCGCGCGGGCGAGCGAGCTGGTGGACCGGTTCGGGCTGACCGAGGCCGCGGGACGGCTGGTGAAGACGTACTCGGGCGGGATGCGCAGACGGCTCGACGTCGCGGCCAGCCTGGTGGCGGCCCCGGCGGTGCTGTTCCTGGACGAGCCGACGACGGGCCTGGACCCTCGGTCGCGGGGCGAGGTGTGGGACCTGGTGCGCTCGCTCGTCCGCGAGGGGACGACCGTGCTGCTGACGACCCAGTACCTGGAGGAGGTCGACCAGCTCGCGAACGGCATCGTGGTGCTCGACGAGGGGCGGGTCGTGCGGACCGGCACCCCGGCCCAGCTGAAGGCGGCCGTCGGTGGGCAGACCCTGCACGTCCGCCCGGCGGACCACGACCGCCTGGCGGAGGTCCGGAGGATCGTGGTCGCCGCGGTCCGGGGGAACCTCCACGAACAGGACTCGCCCGACGAGACGTCCGTGTCGGTGGCGTTGCCGCCCGGTGGTTCCGCCGGGGCCGTGTTGGCCGAGATCGGTACCCGGCTCGGCGGGGCCGGGATCGAGGTCGCCGAGCTGGGGGTTCGGCTGGCCAGTCTCGACGAGGTCTTCCTCGCGCTCACGGGACAGGGCGCATGAGCCCCGTCCGTGCCGCCCGGCACTCGCTCACGCTGGCCCGGCGCAACCTCACGAAGTTCCGGCACACACCGGACCAGCTGCTCGACGTCCTGCTGATGCCGGTCACCTTCGTTCTCATGTTCGTCTTCCTGTTCGGCAACGCGGTGTCCGGCGACTGGCGCACCTACCTGCAGTTCGTCATCCCCGGGATCGCCGTGCAGGCCCTCATGTTCGCCACGCTCGGCACGGCCGTCTCCCTCAACACAGACCTCCGCACGGGGATCTTCGACCGCTTCCGCAGCCTCCCCGTCGCCCGGTCCGCGCCGCTCGTCGGCCACATTCTCGGCGACGCGCTCAAGTACGTGCTGTCGATCGCGCTCGTGTTCGGGTTCGGCGCGGTACTCGGCTTCCGGCCGCACGGCGGCCCACAGGCCCTGCTCGCCGCCCTCGGGTTGCTGCTCGCGTTCGCGTTCGCCATGTGCTGGATCGCCACCCTGATCGGGGTCGTGGCGCGGACGGCGGAGGTCGTGCAGGCGTTGAGCCTGGTGCTGATCTTCCCGTTCACCTTCGGCAGCAACGTCTTCGTGCCCACCGGCAAGCTCCCCGGCTGGCTTCAGGCCTGGGTACGCGTCAACCCGGTCACCCAGGTCTCCGACGCCGTGCGGGCGTTCGTGCTCGACCGGCCCGCCGGCGACTCGGTCACCTGGTGTCTACTGTGGACAGTGGCCATCATCGTGGTGTTCGCGCCCCTCGCGGTGCTCGCCTACCGCCGGCGGTAGCAGCTCGGCGCGGGCCGCCGCCGAGTCCACTGTGGACGCTGTGGTGAACTCCTCGTCGAAGGCCGGCCCCAGTGCCGCACGGGCCGCCGACTCCGTGTCCCGGACGTCGGGGTCGCCCATGTCCACCCCGCCACGCACCGCGGCGGCCAGGCCCAGCAGCCGGGCCGCCGCGTGCGCGTCGTCACGAGCCATCGCCACCTGGGCCATGGCCTCCGCCGCCTCGGCGGTCAGCGACCCCGCCGCGAGGTTGACACCCGCCAGCCGCAGCGCCCGGGTCAGCCGCTCGTCCGCCGCGGCGGGATCACCGGCGGCCGCGGCACCGCGGCCGGCCTCGATCAGCGCGTGCACGAGCAGGTACGTCTCCGGCCATCCCGGGTTGCCGGCCAGTTCGGACAGCAACCCGGCGAGGGTGGCCGGCCTGCCGGTGCGGCGCGCCAGCGCGGCAAGACCGATCCGGGCCATGGCCACGACCGCGCTCGCCCGGCTGTCCTCGCCGGCACGCGTCAGGTCGGCCCTGGCGCCCTCGATGTCCCCCGCCCGCAGCCGGTACCGGCCGCGTTGCGCCCGCAGCCACAGCGCGTCCGTCGTCGCACCGAGCGACTCCGTCAGCGACAGGGCCCGGTCGACCGCCTCGATCGCCTTCTCGTGGCGGCCGTACACGCTGTGCACGCCCGCCACACTGCTCGCCGCCGACGCGATGCCCCACCGGTCCCCGGACGACTCGAACCTCGTCAGCGCCGCCGCGTAGTGAGCTGCCGACGCCGGCAGTTCGCCGCGGGCGCCCGCCGTGTGGCCGGCCATCAGTTCCGCCTGTGCCGCGACCCAGTCGTCGGGGTGGGACGCCAGCTCCGCGGTGGCGGCGGCGCCGGCCGGTCCACCCAGGACCAGTGTCATGAACGCCACCGCCGGATGCCACGTGCGCGGGTCCGGCCCCGCGCACCGGCGAGCGGCCTCGGCGGCGGCCCGGCCGCGCTCGGGATCCTTCTCCGCGTGGTACATCGCGTCGAACGCGTGCACCGCCGGTGGGATCGTGCCGGCGGGCAGTGCCAGTGCCCGCCGCAGCCAGCCGGCCGCCTCGTCGTGGCTGTCGCGCAGGGTCCAGTACCAGCCCAGCGCCGCGATCAGCCGCAGCGCCGTCGCCGCGTCGCCCGCGTCCACCGCCCACCGCAACGCCGCGGACACGTTGCCGTACTCACGGTCCAGCTCCGCGAACCACCGCAGCTGCGCCGGCCCGCGCAGGTTCGGCTCTGCTTCCTCCGCCAGCGCGAGGAAGTACGCGGCATGCGCGCGGCGCACCCGCGCCGCCTCGTCGTCGGTCAGCTCGCCGGCCACGAACGCGCCGATCGTGTCGAGCATCCGGTACCGCGGCGGCCGGCCCGGCACGTCCAGCAGCTGCAGGAACGACCTGTCCACCAGGCTGGCGAGCAGGTCGTCGACGTCGCCGCACACCGCCCGCGCCGCCGCGAGCGTCGCCCCGCCCGTGAACACCGCCAGCCTGCGGGCCAGCGCCCGCTCCTCGCCGGTCAGCAGCCGCCAGCTCCAGTCGACCACCGCGAGCAGTGTCCGGTGGCGTGGCAACGCGGTCCGGTTCCCGCCGGTCAGCAGCCGGAACCGGTCGGACAGCCGGGCGGCGACCTCGGCCAGCGGCATCGAGCGCAGCCGCGTGCACGCCATCTCGATCGCCAGCGGCAACCCGTCCAGGCGCCGGCAGATCTCCGCCACCGCGCCGGCGTTGTCCGCGGTGACGACGAAACCGGGACGCGCGGCGGCGGCCCGGTCGGCGAACAGCCGGACCGCCGGGTAGCCGGCGGCGGCCACGCCTTCCGGCGGCGTCGCGAGTGGACCGACCGGATGCAGGAACTCACCGCCGATGCCCAGCGGCTCACGGCTCGTCGCCACGATCCGGACGCCGGGGCACGCGGCCAGGATCCGGTCGGCCAGCCGGGCGCAGGCGTCGACGAGGTGTTCGCAGTTGTCCAGTACCAGCAACGCCTGCCGGTCGCCGAGGTCGGTGGTCAGCATCGCGACCGGGTCGCCCGCGCGGGTGCCGGGCAGGCCGGCGTGGCGCGGGCCGAGCGCACCGGACACCACGGCCGGCAGCCGGTCCGCGTCGGCGACGTCGGCCAGCTCGGCCCACAACACGTCGGTGTGCCGGCCGGCCAGCTCGGCCGCGAGCCTCGTCTTGCCCGCCCCGCCGGGGCCGACGAGCGTGACGAGCCGGGCGTCGGCCAGCAGCGCGTGCAGCCGGTCCATGTCGTCCTCGCGGCCGACGAAGCTGGTCACCGGAGCACGCGGGCCGGCGCGCCTTTCGTTGCCGCCACGCAGGATCGCGGTGTGCAGGTCCCGGATCTCGGGGGAGGGGTCGGTGCCGAGCTCGGTGGCGAGCGCGCGGCGCAGGTCCGCGTAGACGGTGAGCGCCTGTGCCGGGCGGCCGGCCGCGACCAGCGCGCGCATGTAGGTGGCGGCGAGCCGTTCCCGGAGCGGGTGCGCGGCCACGAGGCCGGCCAGCTCGGCGATGTCCTCGCCGCCGGACGTCAGGTCCGCCAGGTCCTCGACCGTGCGCAGCCGCAGCTCGGTGAGCCGGGTGGCGTCGGGCAGGTCGGCCCGTGGGTCACCGCGCCACAGTCGCAGTGCCTCGGTGAACCGGTCCCGCGCGGCGGCCGGGTCCCCGGCGTCGCGGCTGGCCCGGCCCTCGGCCGCGAGCCGCTCGAACGTGGTCACGTCGGCGTCGACGCCGGCCAGCCGGTAGCCGGCGGCCGAGTGGGCCAACTGGAGGCCGGGGAGGGTTCGGCGCAGGCGGGAGACCAGGGTCTGCAGGGCGTTCGCCGCACCCCGCGGGGGATGCGCACCCCACACGGCGTCGATCAGCTCGGCGCCGGACACCGGCCGCCCCGCGCCGAGCACGAGCCGGGCGAGCAACGTCCGCAGCCGCGTCCCGGGCACCTCGACCGGGCGGCCGGCGTCGTCGCGTACCTCCAGCGCCCCCAGCAGTCCGACTCGCACGCCGCCAGGCTCTCACACCCCGGGCGCGGCACAGGGCGACTCAGGCGCCTATGTACTCGTCGTTGGTGACGTGGTCGCCCCACTCGGTCTCCGTGCCCTCGCCCGGGGACTCCCACATGGCCAGGTGGACCATGAAGTGGCCGGGCGCCGCGCCGTGCCAGTGCCACTCGCCGGGCGGGGTGTGGATCGTGTCGCCCGCCCGGATCTCGAGCACCTCGCCGCCACGGGCCTGGATCCGGCCCACGCCGTCGACGACGTGCAGCGTCTGGCCGACGGCGTGCGCGTGCCACGCGGTGCGCGCGCCCGGCGAGAACCGGACCGTGTTGACCCGCAGGCGGGACGGCTCCTCGCCGCGCGCGATGACGTCGAACCACACGTCCCCGCTGAACAGCTCGGCCGGACCCTTCACGGTCTCCTGCTTGGGCAGGATCTCCACTCGCTCTCTCCTTTCGTCGTGACCTCCGCGCCCAGTTCTACGCTGTCGGCCGTCCGGCGGCAGGTTCTGGCATCGCGGGGCCCCTAAGCTTCTCGGCGTGGAGACCGACCTCACCCTCGCCGACGGCAGCACGTTGCACGTCTACGACACCGGCGGCGCCGGGCTCACCGTCTTCTGGCACCACGGCACCCCCAACATCGGCGCACCGCCCAAGCCTCTGTTCGCCGCCGCCGACCGCCTCGGCATCCGCTGGGTGGGCTACGACCGGCCCGGCTACGGCACCTCGACCCCACGCCCCGGCCGCGACATGGCCTCGGCCGCCACCTACGTCACCGCCGTCGCCGACGCACTGGACATCGGCGAGTTCGCGGTCATGGGTCACTCCAGCGGCGGCCCCCACACCCTCGCGACCGCTGCACTGTTGCCTGACCGCGTCCTGGCCGCCGTGAGCGTCTCCGGGCTCGCCCCGTTCGACGCCGACGGTCTCGACTGGTTCGCCGGCATGGCACCGGGCAGCGCGGGATCCCTACGCGCGGCCGCCAGCGGCCGCGCCGCGAAGGAGGCCTACGCGGCCGAGTTCGACCCCGAGACGTTCACTCCCGCCGACCACGCCGCACTCGACGGCCCGTGGTCGTGGTTCGGCGAGATCGTCCCACCGGCCATCGCGGCCGGACCAGCCCCACTGATCGACGACGACCTGGCCAACGTCGGCCCCTGGGGCTTCGACCCCGCCGACATCACCGCCCCCGTCCTCCTCATGCACGGCGACGCCGACCGCATGGTCCCCGCATCCCACAGCATCTGGCTAGCCAACCAAATCCCATCCGCCGAACTCTGGCTACGCCCCGGCGAAGGCCACATCTCCACCCTGAACCACGCCGAACCCACCCTAACCTGGCTAACCACCCATTCCCCCTAGCCAACCCCACCCGCCCAAACCACCCGCGAGTCCCGCGTTGAAACACCGCGAGTCCCGCGCTCAGACACCCCGAGTTGCGGTTTCGTGCAGGTGGCGGGTCTGTCCCAGAGGGACTGTCGCGGGAACGGCTCTGGCGCACTTTCGGTGGTGGCGTGCTGTGTTCAGCCGGGCAGGATGCGGAAGCGAAGGAGCCACCGCGCCGGAACCAGCGCTGCACAGAGTGTCCATCGTCAGGGAGATCAGCCCTGTCGGCAGGTGATGGCTGACGCACCTGAGCACCGATCCCCCGCAACGAGACATGACGTTGGGTGGTCGATCATGCTCGCCCGCACCGCCGGCCGCTTACCGTCAACGTCGACTGAAGCGATCACCTGCGGCAACACCCTCCGAACACGCAGGCGGGCGGAAATCGTGGCCACACTCACAAGCTGATCTTGCTGTCACGCTTCGCGACCACCGAATTGCGCCAGAGCCGTTCTGCAATAGATCCGTCCCAGATCTTGGAACCGCCCCAGGGTGCGTGTGCACGAAACCGCAACTTGGTATGTGCGAACGCGGGACTCGCTATGTTTGGGCGCGGGACTCGCGGGTGGGTTGGTTGGGTGGGGTTGGGGGTGTCATGGGGGTTGCGGCGGTTTGGGTTGTGGGGAGGATGTTTTTTGTTGCTATGTGGGCTATGTAGCCGTCGGGGCGGATTAGGAGGAGGGTGTCGGTGGTTAGGCCGTAGAGGCGGGTGAACTCTGGGGAGTTGGTGGCTGCGATGGACTTCAGTGGGGCGCCTGTTGTCGGCCAGAGCAGGCCCGCCAGGGCTGTGGTTGCGCGGTCGCCGTGGGCGATGGCGGTGAAGTGGGGGCCACGGAAGGCGTCGAACAGGCGGATTTGTTCGCCCTTCGCGTCGACCAGTTCCGCGTTCGGGGCGCGGTCGCCGACCCGCAGGGTCGAGGTGCTCTCGGCGCCGGCCGGGGCCAGCGGGCCGCCGCGGTAGGTGAGCTTGAGCTGCTGCACCTCCTTGCCCCGCTTGACACTGGACGGGTCGAGCTTCGCGATGCCCTCGTACTTCTTGGTGGACAGGCCGATCACGCTCGCGGCGATCGGCAGCCGCTCGGCCTCGTAGGTGTCCAGGAGTGCCGGGTTGGCGCCGGCCAGTACCTGCGCGAGCTTCCACCCCAGGTTGTACCCGTCCTGCATGCCGGTGTTCAGCCCCTGCGCGCCCGCCGGCGTGTGCACGTGCCCGGCGTCGCCCGCGAGAAAAGCGCGGCCGCGGCGGAACGCCTCGGCCAGCCGGATGTTGGGCCGGAACAACGACTTCCACCGGATGTCGTGCACCCTGACGTCGTACCTGGCGAGGCGCCGGTTGATCTCGTCCTCGTCGGCGGGCGGCTCCTCGTCTAGCTTCAGCTGGAACATCCACTGGAACAGGTCGCCGCCGGGCAGCGGGCACGCGCCGGCCTTGATCCTGGCCCACACATGCCACCGGTCACGGGACAGCCCGGTGGTCCGGGCGTCGAAGAGCAGCACGCGTTCCAGCTCGTCGGTCGACCCGAGGAACCCGATGCCGAGCTGGTGGCGGACCGTGCTCGACCCGCCGTCGGCGCCGACGAGGTACCGGGCCGTGATCCGCTCGCCGCTCGCCAGTGTCGCCGTGACCGTCTCGTCGTCCTGGGTCAGCCCGACCAGCTCCGCGCCGAACTCCACGCTGTGGCCCAGGCTCGCCAGCCGGGCGTGCAGCGCGCGGTCGGTGCGGAACTGCGGGACCAGCCAGGTGTTGGGGTACGGGACGTCCGTGGTCGCCTCGTGGTGGGGGAACATCCGCCATGGCACGACCCACCGGCCCATGTGCACGCCGAGCTTCGGGTACTCGCTGCCGCCCGCCAGGACATCGTCGACCGCGCCGAGGTCGTCGAGGACCTCCAGCGTGCGTGGCTGCACACCCTTCGCGCGTGAACCGTCGAAGGCGTGCGGATCCTTGTCGATGACGCGAATGCCGACACCGCGGCGGGCGAGGTCGATCGCCAGCGTGCTTCCGGTCGGTCCGGCGCCGACGATGAGCACATCGACCGTTTTGTCGGCATGAGCCACCGCGAACCCCCACTGAGCACGATCAGGACGCACGAACAGCGCCAGATCGTACTCGGCGGGGGCTCACCACGTCACTACGACAACTTGAGTACCGGCTTGTACATGTCCAGCCACAGCGCGATGTCCAGCATGCGCTCCAACCCGGACCGGACGGGCTGGTCGATCCGCTCGGCCCGCGCCGCCTCGCGTACCCAGTTCCGGTCCGCGATGTCGAACACCTGGTGGTCGGTGGACAGATACTCGCGGACGTTCCGCTGGAGCCGCCGCGCGTACTCGGGATCCTGCGTGGACGGGTACGGCGACTTGACCCGGTCCACCACGGACCGCGGCAGCACGTCGGCCGTCGCCGCCCGCAGGAGGGACTTCTCCCTGCCGTCGAAGGACTTCATCGACCACGGGGTGCCGTAGACGTACTCGACGAGCCGGTGGTCGCAGAAGGGCACCCGCACCTCGAGCCCGACGGCCATGGAGGCGCGGTCCTTGCGGTCCAACAGGATCCGCACGAAGTGGGTGAGGTGCAGGTAGCAGATCTCCCGCATCCGCGACTCCAGCGCCGACTCGCCCGGCAGAGCCTCCACTTTGGACAGTGAGGTGCGGTACGCGTCGCGGACGTACTCGTCGAGCCGCAGGTTCTCGACGAGCGCGGGGTTCAGGATCTGCCCCCGCGCTCCGCGCTGCCGCGCGAGCAGCGCGAGCCACGGGAAGGTCGCGGCCCTGCGGGCTTCCGGGTCGAAGAACTGGCGGTACCCGCCGAACACCTCGTCGGCGGACTCGCCGGACAGCGCGACCGTCGAGTGGCCGCGGATCGCCGTGAACAGCAGCAGGAGCGACGTGTCCATGTCACCCATGCCGTTGGGCAGGTCGCGGGCGCGGATGACCTGACGACGCACCGCCGGGTCGGCGAGCTGTTCGGCGCTCAGCACGATGTCCTCATGCTCGGTGCCGGCCAGCTCGGCGACGTCGTGCACGTACGGAGTGTCCGGAGTGGACCGCATCTCGTCCGGCACGAAGTTCTCGGTCTGCCCGACGAAGTCGACGGCGAAGCTGCGGACCCGCTCGTCGAGCTGCCGGGCCGCGAGGGACGTCAACGCCGAGGAGTCGAGGCCGCCGGAGAGCAGGACGCAGCGCGGCACGTCCGCGACGAGCTGGCGGCGCACGATGTCGTCGAGCAGCTCCCGGACGCGGGCGACGGTCGTGTCGCGGTCGTCGGTGTGCTCACGGGTCCGCAGTGCCCAGTACCGCCTGGTGTGTGAGCCCGTGCGGTCGACGGTGACGATCGTGCCCGGCTCGACCTCACGCATGCCGTCCCACACCGCGTGTCCGGGGGTCTTGACGAACGCGAACAGCTCGCGGATGCCGTCGAGCGTGACGGTCGGCTCGACACCCGGGTTGGCGAGGATCGCCTTGGGCTCGGAGCCGAAGAGGACGCCGTCGGCGGTCTCGTGGAAGTAGAAGGGCTTGATGCCCATGCGGTCGCGGACCATGACGAGCTTCTCGTGCCGGCCGTCCCAGATCGCGAACGCGTACATGCCGTTGAGCCGGTCGGCGAGCGCGAGGTCCCATTCGAGGTAGGCGTGCAGGACGACCTCGGTGTCGGAGGAGGTCGTGAACCGGTGGCCCCGCCCGGCCAGCTCCTCGCGCAGCTCGGTGAAGTTGTAGGTCTCCCCGGAGTACACCATCGCGACCGGGCCTTCCGGTGTGTCCACCCGCATCGGCTGGCGCCCACCGGGCAGGTCGATGACGGCGAGCCGCCGGTGCCCCAGCGCGGCGTGCTCGGTGGTGAACGTGCCCCGGTCGTCCGGTCCCCGGCACGCCAAGGTCTCGGTCATCGCGTCGAGCGTGGCCTGTTCCCCCCGCAGGTCGTGCTGGAAGGCGACCCAGCCGGTGATCCCGCACATATTCCCTCCTTGCGTACACGGCAAGTCACTGAACGTGCAGGTCCATTAGACACCTATGTAACTCTGGGATGGCGACTGTGTTACACCGAGATGTCGTGAATGCCGGAAACAAGGCGTGTGAGCTGCGCCACCTCGGTGGCTCAGTGGTCGCGCCCCAACAGCACCCGCTGCACCCACATCGCCAGCTCCGGGCGGCTGTTCACACCGCCCACCTTCTGGTAGATGCGCGTGATGTGCGTGTTGACGGTCCGCGTCGAGCGCCCGGTCCGCCGCGCGATGTCGTTGGTACGCAACCCTTCCGCGACCATCCGGGCGATCTGTGCCTCCGCGGGCGTCAGGTCGGCCAGCGTCATCTCCTCGGTCATCTCCTCGGTCCGCGGCAGGGCAGGCGGCCGCGGGCCCTCCAGCGGCCGCATCGCCAGCTCGTACACCTCGGCCGGCCCCATTTCGCGGCCCCGCCGGTACTCCTCCTCGAAGATCGCCGGGCCTGTCTGGTCCACCACGATCCGCCGGGCTATGTCGGTCTGGTTCCGGAACGGCTTCAGGCCCGTCGCCTTCGAGCCGACCCGTTCCTGCTGGCGCGTCGACGCCCCGTGCAGCACCGCCGCCCGCCGGCCGCGTGCCGCCCGCGCCAGTGCCCAGCAGATGGCCGTCGCCGTCCACACCGTGCCCCAGCGGTCGCCGATCTCCACCTGCGTCCGCAGGCCCTCCTGGAAGTACGCCAGCGCCTCCGCCGGATCCTCCTTGAACAGCAGTGCCACCACGCCCATGTCCCAGCGGGCCCAGCTGGTCGCGGACGGTGCGTCGGCCGCCAGCGCCTCCGCCAGGACGGCCGAGTTGACCTCCTCGGCCTCCCGCCGGTCGGTGCCGATCAGGCCAACGGCCAGGCCGAGGATCATGTGCGCCTGGTGGCGGTCGCCGGCCAGGGGCAACCCGGACTCGACCGCGGCGGTCAGCTTCGCCACCGCGCGGCGGAGCAGGGGGAGCGCGGTCTCCGCGTCGGCGCGCACCAGCAGCGCGTGGGCACCCTCCAGGAAGTCGAGCATCGCGGGCGGCTCCCCGTCGACCAGCCGCCGGCACGCCGTCAGTGCCGCGGCCGCGCCCTCCTGGTCGCCCTGGCACAGCACCATCCAGCTGCGCATCGCCGTCGCCGCCACGCGCAGCGGCGTCGGGTCCGGCGGGCACTCGTCCAGCAGGCGCCGCAACAGGTTCGCGCCTTCGGCAAGCAACCCGCTGAACCACCAGAACCGCAGCCGCGCCAGGTTCAGCGCGATCTCGAGTGCCGTCCACGGGCTGCCGTGGTCACGCAGCCACGCCATGGCCGCACGCAGGTTGTCCAGCTCACGGCCGACGACCGCCAGCCACGCCAGCTCGCGCGACCTGTCCAGCCAGGTGTCCGCCGCCTGCCGCGCCAGCGTCGCGAAGTGCTCGGCGTGCGCCCGCCGCACCTGGTCCTCCTCGCCGCACTCCCGCAGCTTCCGCACCGCGTACTCGGCGATCGGCGGCAGCATCCCGTACCGGCCGGTGGCCGGATCCACCGTGCAGAGCGCCTTCTCCGTCAACCCGCCCAGCAGGTCGATGACCTCGGCCGGCGCGATGCCGTTCCCCGCGCACACCGCCTCGGCCTCGGCGAGGTCGAAACCGCCGGCGAAGCACGCCGTGCGCAGGAACAGCGTGCGCTCGGCGGCCAGGCACAGCTCGAACGAGTCGTCGAGGACCTGGCGCAGCGTCCGCTGGTGCGGCTGCGCCCGGCGCCGGGTGCCGTGCGTGGTCAGCAGTCCGCCGCCGTCGAGCCGGCGCAGCACCGTGTCCGGGGTCAGGCCCGACCGCAGCCGTGCCGCGATGAACTCCAGCACCAGCGGCAGGCCGCCCGACCACCGCACCAGCGCGCGGGCCTGTGCCGCCTGGTCCGCCGGGATCCGCATGCCACCGGAGCTCACCAGGTGCTCCAGCAACGACATCGCCTCGGAGCCGGCCGAGTCGTCCGCGTCGCCGGCCGGGATCGACAGTGGCCGCAACGGGATCAGGCGCTCGACCGGCAATCCCAGCTCGGCCCGTGAGGTCGCCAGCACCTGCAGGCCCGGCGCGACGTCCAGCAGGATCGCCACCAGGTCCCCGACCGCCGTGCGGATCCGCTCACAGTTGTCCAGCACCAGCAGAAGCGGCTCGGTGTCGCCGCTGAGGTGTGACACCAGCACCTCGACCGGATCGGACGAGGAGATGTGCGTGACCCCCAGCGCCGACTGCACCGCCCGCGCGATGCTCTCCAGGTCCGGCGCGTCGTCGTAGTCCCACCCCTCCGGCGGTTCACCGTCCACGTCGACGAGGTACGCGAACGCCGTGCGCCGGCCCTGACCGGCCACCGCGGACAGCACCTCCACCGCCATGCGGGTCTTGCCGATGCCGGGTGGCCCCTGCAACGTGACCAGCCGCTCGCCGGCCAGCGCGGTGAGCACCTCCTCGACGGCCTCGGCGCGCCCCACCAGGAGCGACGACATCGTGCTGGCGAGCCGGTAGTTCACCGTCATGAGCCCGAAAGGCTAGCGCCACCCGGGACCGTGCTCGTCCGGCCCGTCCGTGAAGTCGATCCCCGGCCCCGGCGTCAGCACCCCCGCGGGATCCCACCGCAGCTTGGCCACCCGCACCGCGGCCCACGTCTCGCCGTAGTGCTCGGCCCAGTCCGCGGCCGTCCACCGCAGCGAGCCGATCGGGTACACGTACCCGCCCAGTGCCCGCGCTTCCCGCGTCCACGTGGCGTTGCGGGCCAGCGCCCGCTCCGGGTAGGTGGCGGCGGGGCCCTCGTCGGCCGAGTCCGTGCTCAGCACGTCGCACAGGTACACCCGCCGCGTGCCCGCCGGCACGCGCAGCCGCGGCCGGGTGAACCCGTCGGCGTTGTGCGGGAACACCAGCACGAAACCCGTGCCCGGGGCGAAGTCCGCCAGGGTCATCCGGTCCACCACCGACGTCATGAACGGCGCGGCGTGCTCCTCCGGCACGAACACGTCGAACCACGGCTTGCGCAGCCCGTCCCACGTGCCGTCGGCGCGGACGGCGTCGATCATGACGTCGTTGCTCAGCGCGTAGTCCAGGTAGGGCATGTCCAGTTCCTGTCGGGCGGCCGGCTCCGGCACGCCGCCGAACAGGTCGGCGGGGGCGCCGAACTCGGTCACGAACAGCCGGTAGACCGGACCCGGCAACACCATGCAGTACAGCTCGTCGGCCTGTCCCTTGTCGCACAACAGCTTCATGGCCGCGAACGCGTCGGCGCCGGAAGCGTAGTCCAGCAGGTGCAGGCGCACCGACGCCGGCACGGAGGCCATCCGGAGGCGGACCCGCGTGATGATCCCGACCTGCCCCAGCCCCGCCAGCGCCGCCTCGAACAGGTCCCGTTCGTGCTCCCGGGAGCACCACACCGCCGCACCGCGACCCGTCACGATCTGTAGCTCCCGCACCAGATCCACCTGCGCGCCGAGCTTGTACGCCGGCGAGATTCCGCCGACGCTGAGCGTGCCGCCGACGGTCAACCGCAGATATCCCGTCAGCGCGGGGAAACGGGCGCCGACCGAGTGCGCCTGCGTCACGAGGTCCCGCCACAGCACACCGGCGTCCACGTCCGCGCCGTGCTGGTCGACGTGGTGGATCCGGTCGAGCCCGCGCATGTCGACCGCCAGGCCGTGCGGGGTGAGCCCCTGGCCGAAGGTCGTGTGCTTCTCGCCCCGCGCGGCCGTCCGGATGCCGTGCGCGGCGCAGAAGCGGACCATCGCCTCGATGTCGCGGACACTGCCCGGCAGCAGCACCGCCGACGGTTCGCCGAACACCAGGTTGCCCAGGTCGCGGCCGTGCTCGGCGAGCGCGGCCGGGGTCGCCACCAGCGTCCCGTCCAGCTGGGGAATCAGTTTCTGGAGCAACGGTTCTCCTGTGGGTTCGGTGCTCACCGGCCGTGCCACCACCTGGCGAGCGCGGCCAGCACGCCGGAACGGACCCGCACGGCGGACGACGCACGGGGCTCGCTGTGTCTGGCCGGTGTGGTGGCCGGCGCGCCGGTGATGGCACGGCCGGTGAGCACCGGGGCGGGTGGGAAGGTCACGGGCAGCGCCCGTATGCCGCGGCTGAACGGGCTGACCCGCCACGGCAGCTGGTCGACCGGGCAGCCCAGCGTCAGGCCGGGCAGCCGCTCGACCACCCGCTCGATCGCGGTCGAGGCCAGGAGCAACGCCATCTGTGGCACCGGGCAGCCGTGCGCGCCGGTGCTGAACGCGAGATGCGCCCGGTTGCCGGCACGGTCACCGGCCACCGCCGGGTCGGCGTTGGCCGCGGCGAGGCTGACCACCACCGGCTCGCCGGGTGGCAAAACCTGTCCGTACAAGGGATACGGCCGTACCGGGTAGCTGATGCAGTAGTTCGACATCGGCGGCCGCCGCCACAGGATCTCGTCGATCGCGGCGTCGACGGCGACCGTGCCGCCGGCGAGGCCCTCGGACAGGTCCGGGTTGGTCAGCAGCTCGACCAGCGCGCCGCCGACGAGGTTGGCCGCCGGCTCCGACCCGGCGCCCATCAGCACCAGCACGGTCTGCTTCAGCTCGTCCTCGGAAAGGTTGGCGCCGCTCGCCATCAGCGCCGACACCACATCGTTGCCCGGCGCGGCGCGCTTGTGGTCGAGGAGGTCCCGCATGGTCTCGTTCAGCCGGCGGTCGGCCTCGACCGGGTCGTCGCCGTCGAACAGGGCCTGCACGCCCAGCATGATCCGCTCGGCCAGCTCGTCGGTGCAGCCGAACATGCGGGTGAACACGATCATCAGCAACGGCAGGGCGTAGCCCGCCATCAGGTCCGCGCGGCCCTCCGGGGCGACCCGGTCGATCAGCCGGTCGGCCACCGCGACGACGTCGCGGCGCAGCGCGCCGTGGTTGATCTGCCCCAGCGCCTCGGTGATCGCGCCACGCAGCCGGCGGTGGTCGTGCCCGTCGGCGAACATGGCGTTCGGCCGGTAGATCATCGTGCCCAGGACAGGACTGTCCCGCGGCGCGCTGTACTGCCACGGCCGCGGGTCCCGCCGGAACGACACCGGGTCCCGCAGCACCCGCAGCGCCGCGCGGTAGCTGAGCACCAGCGTCGCACGCACCCCTGGCGACAGCTCCACCGGCGCGGCGTCGCCGAAGGTGACCCGCAGCTCCTCGTAGGTGCGCTCCGGATGCGCGGTGAACTCCGGCCCGAACAGCCGCGTGGCCGGGGCGTACTGCTGTGTCATGAAGCCTCCTGCCTGGCGACCAGGAGGTACTCGACCAGCGCGATCAACGCACGCAGGACCGAGCCGTGGTCGCGGGCGTCGCAACGCACCAGCGGTGTCGTCGGGTCCAGGTCGAACGCCTGGCGGTACTCGTGGTCGGGATGGTGTGGCGCGTCGTCGAACTGGTTGACCGCCACCGCGTACCGCAGCCCCATCTCCTCCAGCCGCGTCATGGCGGTGAAGGAGTCCTGCACCCGCCGCGGGTCGGCCAGCACGAGCGCGCCCAGCGCGCCGTGCGCGAAGTCGTGCCACAGTGGGACGAACCGCTCCTGACCCGCCATGCCGAACAGGTACAGCGCGAGCGCGCCGCCCGGCAGCGTGCGGCGGCCGAAGTCGATGGCCACGGTGGTGGTCGACTTTCCCCGCATGCCGACGAGATCGTCCACCAGCTCGCCGCGCTGGGTCATGACCTCCTCGGTGCGCAACGGCGGGATCTCCGACACCGTGCCCACCAGCGTGGTCTTGCCGACCGCGAACGGCCCGGTGACGAGGATCTTCACCGGGTGCACCCCGCCGCTCAGGTAGCGCGGCTCAGACGAGCGCATTCAGGCCCTCCAGGACTTGGCGGAGCAGGTCGACGTTGACCCCGCGGTCCGGGGGCCTTTCGGGACCGGTCAGCAGGTGCCCGCTCACGACCAGGTCGGCCACCAACACCTTGACGACACTGGACGGCAGCGCGAGATGGGCGGCGATCTCGGCGATGGACAGCCACCCGCCGGCGCACAGCCGCATCAGGGCACGCTGCTCCGGCGAGTGCGAGTGCTGGTTCTGCTCGGTGCCGACGGTGACCAGCGTGACGTGGTCCAGCGTGCCCAGCACGGGCGCGGCGCGCCCACCGGTGATCACGTGGGAACGCACCAGCGCCGGCCGCCGCCGGGCGGTCACTGGCCGGCTCGGGGCGCGGCCGCCATCGCCTGCCCCAGCCGCTGCACCACCTGCTGGACCCGTACCGACAGCGTCTCCATGTCCACCTCGCGGCCCGCGACCACGGCCAGCACGGTGTTCCGCGCCGCCGCGACCCGCATGAGGTAGCCCCACGGGTACTCGTCGAGGCCCTGCCACCACTGGCCGGCGTCCGAACGCAGGGTGCGCTCGCAGTTCTTGGCCAGCGAGACCAGCCCGGAGACGGCCGCGGCCAGCGAGTCGGCCCGGTCGCGGGGGAGGTCGCCGCGCGAGCTGTGCAGGAGGCCGTCGCTGGTGACCAGGATGGCGTGCTGGACATGCGGCACCCGCAGCACCTCGTCGAGCATCCAGCTCGTGTCCTGCTCGATCGTGGTCGGCATCAGGGCGTCCTCTCCTGGGGCTGTACCTCGCGTCCGGTGGCGGTGCCCCGCTGCCACGCCCCGAGCACGGCCGGGCGGATGTCCGGCGGGGTCACCCAGTGCGCGCCGTCCGTCCGGTCGGGCTCGGTGGCCCGCTGCCGGCGCCGCATGGGCAACCCGCCCGGCGTGGTGTCCCCGTGCGGGATCGGCGGCGGCGACGGCACGACCACCCGGGCGGCGGGGACGGGCGCCGGTTCCGGCACCTGCTCCGGCGCGGGGACGAGGATGGCGCCCGGCACCAGCACGATCGCCTGCGTGCCGCCGAACGGCGAGGGCCGCCCGACCGTCACGGTCAGCTCGTACTGGGCCGAAAGCACGCCACAGACCGGGAAGCCGACCTGCGCCGGGTTGCCCAGGTCGCGCACGTCCACCGGCTGCTGGCCGGACAGCAGCCGCGCGGCGCGCTCGACCTGCTCGGCCGCCATCCCGACCCCGGCGTCGTCGATCTGCACGACCACGCCCCGGTCGACCTGGAACAACGCGACATGCACGCGGGTGCTGGGCGAGGAACAGCGGGCGGCGTTGTCCAGCAGCTCGGCCAGCACGAGCGCGACGGCCTCGACGGCCTGGCCGCGCACGGCCCACGGCACCGGCGGACCCAGCTCGACGCGCTGGTGGTCGCGGATGCGGCCCATGGCGCCGCGGATGACCTGCTCGACCGTGGTGTCGTCGCGCTGGATGCCCGTGCCGGAACCACACAGCACGCCGACGCCGACCACGCGGCGGGCGAGCTGCCCGGCGGTGAGGTCGATGTCCATGAGACCGGCCAGGACGTTCGGGTCGTCGAACGCCCGCTGCATCTGCTCGATGGCCGACTGCTGTTCGGTGACCAGCGCGCGGAGCGTGCGGGTGACACCCATGAGGGCGGCCTGTGCGTCCTCGGCTCCTCGGGTCGCCGCCGTGGTGGCCGCGGCGCGGGCGAGGGCCAGGATCTGCTCGCCGTACCCGTCGAGGTCCGGGGCGCCGCCGTGGAACCGGCCGGCGGGGTCGAGCGCGGCGGGCAGCTGGCGTTCGGCGAGGTCCCGGAGCCCACGCTGGTAGGCGGCCACGCGCGCGCCCAGGTTCCGGGTGATGTTGTGCTGCCGGGCCAGCAGGAGACCGAGTACCAGCAGGGCGAGCACCGCGACCGCGATACCCGGTGACGGGAGGAGCACGCGCGGTATTTTCGCAGTCAAGATCACCTGGCGCGTCGGTACTTTTCCGCCTTCTGTTCGGCGCACGGCGGGTACGTACTACGACTTTCTACGTACCCGGGCCGGGGAGAGGCTCACCGGGTACACACCCGCCGGTTGCTTCACTGGACGGAATCGGCTCGGCGACCGGGGGTGCCATGAGTCTGGGTGGTTTCAGCGCGCCGTGGTGGTTGCTGCTCTTCGTGTTCGTCGCCGCGCTGATCGCCGGTTACGTCGTGGTCATGGCCGAACGCAAGCGGCGGTTGCTGCGTTTCGCGAACCTGCCGTTGCTGGAACGCGTGGCACCGAAGGGACCGGGCGGGATCCGCCATGTGGCACCGGCTCTGCTGCTCGTGTCGCTGATCTTCTTCGTCATCGGCATGGCCGGCCCGACCGCCGAGCAGCGGCTGCCCCGCAACCGGGCGACGGTGATGCTCGTCGTCGACGTGTCGCTCTCGATGGAGGCCACCGACGTGCGGCCGAGCAGGCTCGCCGCGGCCCAGGCCGCCGCCACCTCGTTCGTCGAGAACATGACGCCGGGCATCAACCTCGGGCTGATCTCGTTCGCCGGGACCGCGACCGTGCTGGTGTCGCCGACGACCGACCGGGACGGCGTCGTCCGGGCCATCGAGCGCCTCGAGCTGGCCGAGGCAACCGCCACCGGTGACGCGATCTTCGCCGCCCTCAACGCCATCGACGGCTTCGCCACGGTCATCAGCGGTGCGGACGGACCACCGCCGGCACGGATCGTGCTGATGACCGACGGCAAGCAGACCGTGCCGAACACCGACCCGGACAGCCCGCGCGGCGGTTTCGCCGCGGCGCGGGTGGCGAAGAACCGCGGCGTCCCGATCTCCACCATCTCGTTCGGCACCGAGAACGGCACCGTCACCATCAACGGCAAGACCACGGACGTCCCGGTGGACGACGCCGCGATGCGGGAGATCGCCGAGCTGTCCGGCGGCGAGTTCCACAAGGCCGCCAGCGCGGAGGAGCTGAGACAGGTCTACGAGACGCTGGGCGAGCAGATCGGCTTCGAGATCAAGCACATGGACGCCAGCCGCCCCTGGCTGATCCTCGGCACCCTGGTCCTGCTCTGCGCGGTCGCCGGCTCGCTGGTGATCAGCCAGCGGGTCCCGTGAGCGCCAGGATCGGGCCGGCGAGCAGGCCGACCAGCACCGACGCCGGCGCGGCGAGGTAGGCCGTGAGGCTGGCGGCACGGTCGGGCCGGGGGAACTCGTCGCGCGTGCGCAGCGCCGGCACGAGCCAGCGCAGGTAGTAGAAGAGACTCGCGACGGTGTTGACCGCCGCGACCACCACCAGCCACCCGAGGCCCGCGTCGAAGGTCGCGGTGAAGATCGTGAGCTTGCCGGCGAACACGCCGGTCGGCGGGGTGCCGACCAGACCGAGCAGGCACACCGCGAGACTCACCGCGAGCCACGGCCGGTGCCCGCGCAGACCCGCGTAGTCGTCCAGGGTTCTGGCCCGGGGGAGCGCGCAGACGACCGCGAAGGCGCCGAGGTTCGTCACCGCGTAGGCGGCGAGGTAGAGCAGCAGGCTCGGCAGCGCGAGGGACGCGCGCGCGGCGGCCACGGCCATCAGCAGGTAGCCGACCTGGCTGATCGTCGAGTAGGCGAGCAGGCGGCGGACGTCCCGCTGGAAGAACGCCGCCAGGTTGCCCAGGGTCATCGTCGCCGCGGCCAGCACGGCGATCAGGAGCGGCCAGTTCAGCGGCAGGACCGTCACGAACCGGTGGATCGCGACGACCGCGCCGATCTTGGGGATCGTGGTGACCGTCGCGCCGACCGCCGGGTGCGTGCCCTCGGTGACGTCCGGCACCCAGAAGTGACCGGGCACCGCGCCGGCCTTGAACACGAGCCCGCCGAGCACGGCGACGGCCCCGACCGCGACCGCCGCGGCGGGCGCGCCGGGCAGCATGTGGTGCAGCGTCGGATAGTCGCTGCCCCGGCCGGCGCCGGCCAGCAGCATGACGCCGAACAGCATCGTGGTGCCCAGCAACGCGCCGAGCAGGTAGAACTTGAGGCTCGCCTCGGTGCCCGGACCGTCCTTGGCGAACCCGGTGAGCGCGTAGAGCGGCACGCTGGCCAACAGGTACGCGGCCGCCAGCAGGAGCAGGTCGTTCGCGCCGGCCAGCACGACCGCCCCGAGCGCGGCGAGCAACAGCAGGACGACGAACTCGGTCTCCCTCGCGTGGCCGCCGATCCGCGCCATGGCGAGCACCAGCGGCACCGACACGCACACCACGATCCTGGTCGTGTTGGTGGCGGTGTCGACGGCATAGGTGTCCGCGAACACCATCCCGGTCCCGCCGGTGACCGTCCACACCAGACTCGCCACGCACGCGACCACCGCGAGCACCCTGACCACCCACTGGCGGTGCCGCGGCAGGAACGACCCGAGCAGCAGCCCCACGACCGACGCGCAGGCGAGGATGATCTCCGGCAGCAGGCGGCCGAGGTCGGTGGCCATGTCCAGCCCGGCGTTCACCGGCGCACCAGCGTGCCGAGCACGCGGGCGGCGGGCTCGACGAGGTCGAGCAGGAAGCGCGGGAACAGCCCGAGCACCACCGCGAGCGCCATCAGTGGCGCGATCGACAGCGTCTCGGTCACGGTCAGGTCGCCGACCCCGCCGGCCGGCTCGCCGAGGAACAGCCGCTGGTAGGCGCGGAGGAACAACGCGGCCGTGACGAGAATCCCGAGGAACGCCAACGCGGTCGCGACCGGCGCGCCGGGCAGCGAACCGGTGAGGATCTGGAACTCCGCGACGAACCCGGAGAACCCGGGCAGCCCGAGCGACGCGAACGCGGCGACCGCCGTGAGGCCGGCGAAGCGGGGCGCGCCGGCGGCGATGCCGCCGTACGCGTCGAGGTCGTAGGTGCCGCCCCGCTCGTACAGTACGCCGGCCAGCAGGAACAGCGCCCCGGTGATCAGGCCGTGGCTGACCATCTGCGTCACCGCGCCCGCCACGGCCAGGTCGTGCGCCAGTGGGTCCGAAGTGGACAGCAGGCCGGCCGCGCCGACGGCGAGGACGACGTACCCCATGTGGTTGACCGAGGTGTAGGCGACCATCCGCTTGAAGTCCCGCTGCGCCAACGCGACCAGCGCGCCGTAGAGCACGCTCACCACGCCGACGGCGACGACCACCCCGGCCCAGTCGCGCCACGCGTCCGGCAGCATCGGCATGGCGATGCGGACGAAGCCGTACGTGCCCAGCTTCAGCAACACCCCGGCCAGGATCGCGGAACCCTCGGCCGGCGCCTCGGTGTGCGCGGGCGGCAGCCAGGTGTGGAACGGCACGGTCGGCGTCTTGATCGCGAGCCCGACGCCGATGGCCACGAGCACGAGCGTCGCGACGGTCCCCTTGCCCTGTAGGGGGTTCTGCGCGGTGAGCTGGACCATGTCGAACGTGTGCGGCGCGGCGGCGAGGTAGAGGCCGATGAACCCGAGCAGCAGCGCGAGTGAGCCGAGGAACGTGTAGAGGAAGAACTGCAGTGCCGCCCGTGCCGCGTTCCGGTGCCCCCAGCCGGCGATCACGAAGTACATGCCCACGATGGACAGGTCGAAGAACACGAAGAACAGCACGAGGTCCAGCGAGACGAACACGCCCATGCAGACTGTCTCGAGGAACAGGAACAACGCCGCGAACGACCGGATCCGGTCGTTGTCGGGCTGCCTCGGCCCGCTCGGCGCTTCGCGGCCCGTGCCCGACCCGGTGCGGCGCAACGCGTAGATAGCGCAGGCGAGGAACAGCACGGCCGTCACGGCGACCAGCGGCAGGCTCAGCCCGTCGACACCGAGGTGGTAGCCGGAGCTGACGGTGGGAATCCACCGCCGGTTGACCTCGTAGCCGTAACCCGGACCGTCGTAACCCAGCCACAGCACGACGACGAGCACCAGCTCGACCGCGCTGGCGCCGACCCACGCCCACCGCACCACGGCGTCGCCGGCCTTCGCCACGAGCAGTGCCACGGCCACCGCGACCGGCAGGAAGACGACGATGCTGAGCACGCTCACCTCACCAGGAGTAGCAGGACGGCGAGCGCGGCGAGCGCGACCACCGCCTGGGCGTAGTAGTGGTGGAGCTGCCCGGTCTGCGGACGCCGCGCGAGCCGGCCCACCGCGCGAAACCCCCGCGCGACGAGTCGGACGACTCCGTCGACCGACCACTCGACGCGCCGGTCGACCAGCCGCGCGAACGCCGTGCCGACCGCGGCCGTCGTCCGGACGGTGCCGGCCACGGCCCTGTCGTCGAACCGCGCGAGGCCGTTCGCGAGTGCCAGGGTGGGCCGCGCGACGACGGCGTTCGCGAGCCTCTCCAGGCCCAGCCAGCCGAGCAGGGGAGCGGGTGCGGGGAGGTCCCGCCGGCTGACCACCCGTGCCGTCAGCCCGGCGGCGAGCAGGGCGAGCACACCGGAGACGACCAGCTCCCACCAGGCGGGCTCGGTGCCGCGTTCCGTCCACAGGCCAGGCAGGGCAAGGAGACCGAGCCCGGCGGCGCCGGCCGCGAGCGGTGGCAGGGCCGCCAGCTGCGGCCGGGGGACCGGCTTCTTCGCGCGCCCCGTGGGTGCCCAGACCAGCGCCAGCGCCCGGCCGGCGTACGCGGCGCCGAGCGCGGCGGCGGCGAGTCCCACCAGGTACAGGGGCACGGACTCGTGCAGCGCCGCGGTGAGCACGTGATCTTTCGTCGCCCACAGGGAAAGCGGCGGAACCCCGGCGAGCGAGAGGGCGCCCACGGTGAAGGCGATGCCGACGATCCGGTACCCGCGGGCCGCGCCGCCCAGCCCGGCGAGGTCCTTCGTCCCCAGCGCGGTCAGCCACGCGCCGGCGCACAGGAACAGCAGGCTCTTGGTGAACGCGTGCGCCACCAGCTGCCAGGTGCCGGCCGCGACGCCGCCCGTGCCGGCCGCCAGCACCATGAAACCGACCTGCGCGCACGTGGATGCCGCCAGCAGCTGCTTGAGATCCCGCTGCACCACCGCCACCGCGCCCAGCGCCACCGCCGTGGCCGCGCCCACCCACGCGACCGTCACCGCCGCCCATGAGGTGGCATCGAGCAGAGGTTCCATGCGTAGCAACAGGTACGCGCCGGCCGCGACCATGGTCGCCGAGTGCAGCAGCGCGGAGACCGGGCTGGGGCCGTCCATCGCGCGCGAAAGCCAGAAGCTGAACGGCAGCTGGGCCGACTTGCCGAGCGCGGCGACCACCAGCCCGGCCGCCACGACGTCGCGCCAACCGGCCGGAAGCCCGGCCAGCCGGTCGAGCTCGAGGCCGTGCGCACCGCCCGCGAGCGCGGCGCCCGCAGCGAGGTACAGCCCGAGGTCCGCGGCCCGCGTGGTCAGGAAGGCGACGAGCCCCGACCGGACCCGGCGCGGTTCCCGCCACCAGAAGCCGATGAGCGCGTACGAGGTGGCGCCCATGACCTCCCAGGCCATCAGGAGCGTGAGCAGTGTCGTCGCGGTGACGGTCACCAGCATCGCGGCCGCGAAGAGCAGCATCAGACCGTAGAAGCGGACCGACCGCAGCTCCCCGGCCGCGAACACCAGCACCGCGAGCAGGACCACCAGGACCGTCACGATCATCACCGCGGACAGCCCGTCCACGCCGAGCTCGAAGGAGATCCCGTCCAGGAAGGCCATGTCAGTCCCGGAGATCCGCGGCCAGGTCGGTCATGTCGACGTCCCTGGCGCGGAAGATCGCGGTGGTGACGGCGAAACCGGCCGCCATCTCGACGGCCATCGCGGTGATCGCGACGACGATCACGACCTGGCCGTCGGGCCGGTCCGGCGCGGTGTAGTACCAGAACGCCGCACCCCCGACGATCACCGCGTTGATCATCAGCTCCAGCCCCATCATGATCATCACGATGGACTGCTGCGAAAGCGCGCCGTAGAGCCCGATGCTGAACAGCGCGGAGGCGAGGAGCAGGTACTCGGTCATCGCCCCAGTCCTCCCCGGACGGGGTCGTCGGGCGGTCTCCGGTCGAGGCGGTCACCGTACCGGTCGTAGCGACCCCGGTGCGTGGCAAGCACGACGGTGGCGACGATCGTGGCGAAGAGGGCGAGGCCGAGGACCACCATGGTGAGCATCCTGGGCCCCATGAGCGCCTGGCCGAGCGCCATGGTGGGGTCCGCCGGGCGCGCGGCGTCGGTGCCGGGCCAGTCGACGAGCACACTGCCGGCGGCGAGCACCCCGAAGGTGGCCACCGAGATGACGAGCGCGCCCTTCTTGTTGTGCACCATGGTCATCGGCATCAGTCCGGCCGGGTTCATCATGTACATGACCATGAACACGACCATGATCACCATCTCCATGACCATCATGAGGATGACCAGGATGCCCAGGTAGGTGAGGTCGGCGAGCAGAACCGTCACGCTCGCGAAGACGAACGAGGCGAGGAGCGCGAAGGTGGCCCGAGCCATGGAGTCGACCCGGAACACAGCGATGCCCGAGGCGACGGCGCCGGCGGCACACACCCAGAAGACGACGTCCATGATCCTCCGTTCAGCTGACCACGATGGACACGAAGAGGGCCTGCAGGAGGGTGGCGGGGATGAGCACCATCCAGGCCACCTCCATGAACCGCTCGACGCGGACGGTCGGCATCCGGCGCCCGGCGAGGACGAGGAGCGCGAGCACGGCGGCGGTCTTGACGAGCGACCACGACCAGTCCGGCAGCAGCGGACCGGCGCCACCGCCGAGGAAGAGCGGCACGGCCATGGCGGCGCCGGAGACGAGGAGAACCTGCCGCCCGGCGAGGAACACCAGACGGTCCACACCGGACAGTTCGGCGCCGGCGCCCCCGGCGAGGTCGCTGCCGGTCGCCTGGTCGAACGGCCTGGAGAACGACATCGCGAGCACGGACACCAGGTACCCGAGGAAGGCGACCGGCATCCACACGACGAACCAGAGGCCGCGCTGCGCGCCGGCGATGTCGGCGACCCGCAGCGACCCGGCCCCGATGGCGACGGTGGTGAGCGCGAACATGTGCGGCAGCTCGTAGGCGAGGCCCTGCGCCACGAACCGGTACCCGCCGACGAGCGAGAACGCGGAGTTGGGCCCCCAGCCGGCGAGCCAGACGGCCGCCCAGGCGACGATCTCCATGGCGTTGAACCACACGACCCCGACGTCGAGGTCCGCGACGGCCCACCGCCCGAGTGGTGTGACTCCCGAGGCCAGCACGGCGGCCACGAGCAGCACGAGCCCGGCGCCCCGCCAGAGGAGACCGTCGGCGGCGAGGGTGCGCCTGCGCTGCTGCACGAGCAACCCGGTGACCGTCCGCAGAGGCTCGAGGGCGGCGCTCCTGGTGGACCGCCCCGCCGCACGGGCCGCGAGGACGGCGTCGAAGGCGGTGGCCGCGAAGGCGAACAGGCAGAGCAGGGCGAGCAGTGGGAGCGCGCTCCACCAGGCGGTCGGCTCGACCGCGGCATCCGTCGTCGCGACCCTAGCCATGCAGGCTCGCGACGGTGAGACGGGCGGCGGCGAACTCGGTGCCCGCGAGGAGGTCTGGGAGCCCCGTGACCGTCCACTGTGGCTCGTCGCGGCGGTCGAGCCAGCCGTGGAGGCGGTCCAGTGCGTCCCCGGACTCGGTCCGGCCGACGCCGGCGAGCAGCCACCGAAGCGACCGGGACCGGCGAACCCTGCTGGCCCAGCGCCGCAACGGCTCCTGGGGCGCGGTGCCGTCCAGGGCCTGGTCCCGGAGGCGCTGAGCGGTGGTGGCGGCGTCGACCCAGCCGGCGAGGGCGAGCAGGCGGGCACTGGCGTCGAGCCGGCGGGCGACCGGGTGTGCTGCCCAGAAGGAGTCGTGGGTGCCGTCGAGCACCTCGACGGTGGCGTCCTGGATGACGTCGCCCTGGAGTCTGGTGTGGACGATGAGACCCGGCGGCCACAGGGGAAGCGCGGGGCCGAGGGGGACGTGCAGCTGGTCGAGCATGAGCCCGTCACGGTCGGGAGCACGGTCGGCCATGGGCACACCGCCGGGCGACGCCATGCCGGCCATGTGATGGTCGTGTCCGCCGTGGCTCGGCTGCCCGCCGCCGTGCTCGTGTCCGTCATGGCCGGAAGCGTCGCCTTGCTCGTGTCCGCCGTGGCTCGGCTGCCCGTCGCCGTGCTCGTGTCCGCCGTGGCCGGAGGCGTCGCCGTGGTGGGAGTGGCCGGCAGGCTGGGAACCGTGGGCGGCATGAGGGTGATCGGCGGCATCGTGGCTGGGGCCGCCGCAGCCGGCGTGCTCTTCGTGGCCGGTTTGACTTGTCGCGGCGTGGGCGTGCTCCGGCGCCCCGGCGGGCTGGGCCTGCCGGCGCTGCTCATCCGCGTCGTGGAGCAGCTCCAGCGCGGCCGCCAGCGCGCCCGGCACCGCCGCGCTCACCGCCACGTCCACCCGCACCCGCGGCGCCGGAACCGTCCGCCACACCCGGGTCGCGTACGGCTCCAGGCCCCCGCCCGCCACCACCAGCATGTTCGCCTCCGCCGGGTTGAGCGCCAGCCGCCAACCCCGCTCCCGCGCGTACCGCTCCGCCGCCACCCGCGCCCCCGTGCCGCCCGGCGCCGTCACCACCAGCAGGCTCGGCCGGGTGTGCCGCAGCAGCCACGACGTCACGCCCACCGCAGCGCACCCTCCCGCCACGCATACGCGACGCCGGCGAACAGGATGCCCAGGAACACGAACATCTCCACTACCGCGGTCGTCCCCTCCTCGGCCACGACGAGGGTCCACGGGTACATGAACACCATCTCCATGTCGAACGCCAGGAACACCATCGTCACCGTGTACCAGCGGACATGGAAGCGGGACACCGCATGCTCGGTCGGCTCGTGGCCGGACAGGAACGGTCGCACGTCCGCCACCCGGCCCAGCCGCACCAGCAACGCGACGCCGTACGCCGCCCCGGCCAGCAGGAGCGCCGCGACCGCCAGCACGAGCATGCCCCACCTCCTCCGAATACCCGGTGGGGGTAAAGCTACCTCGTCGGCCGGCCGATCGCGTGGAAGGACACCCGGCCCGGCTACTTCCCGCGACCGCGCCGGAGCAGCCGGCTGCCGACGAACAGCCCGGCCACCGCGACCGCCCCGACCGTCGCGATGATGCGGTTGACGTCGATGGCGGGCTGCCACCAGACCTCGCCGTTCTTGATCACGTACGCGCCGACCGGCCTGGCGATCAGTCCCAGACCGCCGCCCTCACCTCTGCGGCCCTGCTTGTCGTCGCCGTTTCCGCCGCCGCCGCCACCGGCTATCTGGGCCGCCGGGATCACGGTCACGCCGTCCTTCTCGACGGGCTCGCCGAACACCATCTTGGCGTCGAACGAGTCGCGGGCGCGGGCCAGCAGGTTCTCGATCTTCATCGTCGCTCCCCATGTCCGGTCTGGTGCGACAACCATCCCATGATCGCGGCTACCGCACGGGACCGGTCAGGCGGTGATGTTCGGCGACGGTCGCGACCGCGTAGCCGCCTCCGCCGGCGATGGCCAGTAGCCAGAACAGGTTCGGGGTGCCGAGGGTCAGGGCGAGGGTGGAGATCAGGGCTAGCCAGGTGCCGAGGCAGTAGTGCACGAGGTTGCGCCGCGCGATGCCCTCACCGAGGTAGAGCAGGCCGACTACGAGACCCGAGCCGGTGGGCCAGAGCACGGTCTGGAGCTCCGGCGCGTCGGCGATGGCGGTGAGGCCGGTGATGGCGAGGAAGAGGGCGGCGAACCCGCTGATCCAGGACAGGCCGAGGAGTTTCCCCGTCAGCACACCGGACCTGTCGGCGCCGCGCTGGGCGCGGGCGGCCGCGCGGGTGGCGAGCACGGTGCCGGCGGCGAGGCCGGCGCCGAGCAACGCCGGGGGCAGCCAGCCGGGCAGGGCGACCAACGGGTCGGCGCTCCGGGAGATGGCGGTGCTGCCGTGCCCGAGTACGTAGGCGAGGCCGAAGCTGAGGTAGGCGCCACGGTTGTCGACCTCGCCGACACGGGCGGCGGCGGGGGCGGGGAGCGCGAGTGTGGTCACGGCAGGTTCCTCCGGAAGCGTCAGTGAGATGGCGGGGCGTCAGGGAGTAGGGGGAGTCAGGAAACCGGCTGCGGGACGATGATGACCTTGCCCGCGACGGTGCGTGACTCGGCCAGCGCGAGGGCGGCCCCGGCGTCGGTCAGCGGGAACTCCGCGGCGACCTGTGGGGTGAGTACGCCGGCGGCGACCAGCGCCAGCACCTGGGTGAGGTCCTCGTTCAGCCGGGCGCGGAAGGTGTCCAGGCGGCGCTTGCCGGCCCAGAAGTTGTAGAAGTGGGCGTTCCTGCCGTTCGGCAGGTAGTGCCATGCCAGCAGGCGGACGAACGACCTGAGGACCGGCAGGCGCGAGTTGCCGTCGTCGTCCTTGGTGGCCGCGGTGCCGTAGGACACGAGCGTCCCGCCGCGGCGCAGCAGCCGCCACGAGTCCTTCAGTCCGGCGCCGCCGACGTGGTCGAACACCGCGTCGACGCCGTCCGGCGCGAGCTCGCGGATGCGTTGGTACAGGTGCGGGTCTCGGTAGTCGACCGGGGTGGCGCCCAGTTCACGGACCAGGTCGTGGTGTCGCGGCGAGGCCGTGCCGAGCACGGTGATCCCGGCGTGGCGGGCCAGCTGGGTGAGGGTCGAGCCGACGCCGCCGTTGGCGCCGAGCACCACGATCGTCCCGCCCGCGGGCACGCGGGCGGTGCGGTGCAGCATCTGCCAGGCCGTGATCCCGTTGACCACCACGGTCTCCGCGGCGGCCGCCGACACGTCGTCAGGCACGGGGACCAGGTCGGCGGCGTCGAGCAGCAGGGCACTGGCCCAGCCGCCGACCTTGGTGACGGCGGCGTACCGGCGGCCCACCATGCCGGTGTCGACGTCCGGGCCGACGGCGGTCACGGTGCCGACCACGTCGTAGCCGGGCACGAACGGGAAGGCCGGCTGGTCGTAGTACTTGCCGCGCCGCATCTGCTGTTCGGCGAACGAGACGCCCGTGGCGTCCATCCTCAGTACGACCTGGCCCGCGGCGGGAGCGGGGAGCTCGCGGGTGCGGACCCGCAGGCCGCTCGCCTCGACCTTGCCCGGCAGGACGATCTCGGTGGCGTGGGTGACAACGCTGCTGTTCATTGGCTGTGCTCCTGGGTCCCTGTTTGGTTACGCCAGTAAGGTTACGCATGTAAGTTTAAGTGAGGCAAGAGCTAACGCATGTAAGTTTTGTGATGTAAGCTCACGGGCATGGCAGACAGGACGGCGACCACCCGTACCCGCAACCGGCGTGGGGAGGGTGCCCGGCTGCGCGACGAGATCGTGGCCGCCGCGGTCGAGCTGCTCGACGAGACCGGCGACGAGGGCGCCATCACCCTGCGCTCCGTCGCCCGCCGCGCGGGGATCGCCGCGCCCTCGATCTACCGGCACTTCCCCGACCAGCCGGCCATCATGCTGGCCGTCGTGCGCCAGGCGTTCGCCGAGCTGACGGCACTGCTACGCGACGAGGTGGCGGCCGCCGGCGACGATCCCCGGCGACGGCTCTTCGCCGGCTGCCACGCCTACCTGCGCTACGCCGAGGAACATCCGCAGCGGTACCGCCTCATGTTCGGCGGCCTCTGGATGCCCTCGCTGAACGACACGTCCGTGACCAGGGACGACGTGGCCACCCTCGGTGACGCCTGCATCGAGCTGCTCACCGGGACACTGGACGGCTGCGTCACCGCCGGCCTCGCCACCAGCGCCGACCTGCACACGGACACCATCGCGCTGTGGCTGGGCCTGCACGGGCTGGCCCACCAGCGAGCGTCGACCGTGGCCTTCCCGTGGCCACCTGACATCGCCGACCACATCATCACCACGTTGGCACACCTCAGGGACGCATGACCCCGTCCGCCGCACCCTCGGGTCATGGCCGTCGGTCCCACCGGCGGGAAGAATGACCGCGGACGTGGTCGAAGGAGGCGGTGTGGGCGCACGAGTTCTCATCACCGGGGGAGCGGGTTTCCTGGGTTCCCTGCTGGCGCGCCGGCTGCTGGCCGCGCCGGTCGCGCTGGGCGGCGGGACGGCCGAGCGGCTCGACGAGCTGGTTCTGGTCGACCTCGCCGCGCCGTCGGCCGACCTCGCCTCGGCCGACGGCGTCCGGCCTCTCACCGGTGAGCTGGCGTCCGTGCTCGCCGACGTGGGCGAGGTGGACGCGGTGTTCCACCTCGCCGGGGTGGTCAGCGGCGCGGCGGAGGCGGACTTCGACCTCGGGATGCGGACCAACGTGGACGGCATGCGGGCGGTACTGGAGTACGGGCGGCGCCACCGGGTGCCGCCGGTGCTGGTGTACTCCAGCTCGGTGGCGGTGTTCGGCGCCGATCCCGCGCTCGGCCCGCTCGGCACGGTCGACGACGACACCCTGCCGCGGCCGCAGACCAGCTACGGCATCCAGAAGTTCGTCGGCGAGCAGCTCGTCGCCGACTACACGCGCAGGGGTTTCGTCCGCGGCCGTTCCGTGCGGTTGATGACGGTGTCCGTCCGGCCCGGCAAGCCCAACGCGGCGGCGTCCGGGTTCCTGTCCGGGATCGTCCGCGAACCGGTCGCCGGGCAGCCTGCGGTGTGCCCGGTGCCGCCGGACACACCCGTCGCACTGTCCTCGCCCCGCGCGACCCTGGCCGCGATCGTGCGAGCCGCGGAGCTCGACGACGAGACGTGGGGGAGCAGGACCGGGATGAACCTGCCCGGACTGTCCACCACCCCAAGGGAGATGGCGGCCGCGCTGGATCGTGTCGCCGGCGCGGGCACGAGCGACCTGATCGACTGGACCGTCGATCCCGCCATCGACGCCATGGTGCGCACCTGGCCCGCCGACGTCCGTGCCCGCCGCGCCGAACGACTGGGCCTCACGACCGAGAAGTCCTTCGACGACGTCGTGCGTGCCTATCTCACCGACCTGACACAGCCGGGGAGTTCCTGACTTCACGCCGGCCTCGACGGGCGCGGTTTCGCCGGCGCCCTCTCGCCCCGACCCGACCGGCCGCGCGATGATGGGCGGGACATGCCATCGACGAACAGCCGCTTGTTCCCGCTGTACGCGGCGGGGTTCGTGACGGCGTTCGGTGCGCACAGCATCGCCGCCAGCCTCGGTGGGTACACCGAGGCCGAACACGCCTCGCTGCTGACCCTCGGCGTGCTGCTGGCGGTCTACGACGGCGCCGAGGTGGTGCTGAAGCCGCTGTTCGGCTCACTGGCCGACCGCGTCGGCCCGCGGCCGGTGCTGCTCGGCGGGCTGCTCGCGTTCACCCTCGCGTCCGCGGTGTTCGTCGTCGCCGGCAACCCGGCGCTGGTCGGCGTCGCCCGGCTCGGACAGGGTGCGGGCGCCGCGGCGTTCTCCCCGGCCGCCGGCACCCTGGTCGCCCGGCTGTCCCCGAGCCGCCAACACGGCCGGGCGTTCGGCGGGTACGGGGCGTGGAAGGGTCTGGGCTACACCCTCGGGCCGCTCCTCGGCGGCATCCTGATCACCGTCGGCGGGTACACCCTGTTGTTCGCCACGCTGGCCGTGCTCGCACTGGCGGTCGCCGCCTGGGCCGGCCTTGCGGTGCCCGCGGTCCAGCCGCTGCCGCGAACCCGTCAGACCGTGCTGGACCTGGCCCGCCGCCTCACCACCGGCAGCTTCCTCCAGCCGACGCTCGCGCTGGCCGCCGCGACCGCCGCCCTCGCCGCGGGGGTCGGGTTCCTCCCGGTGGTCGGCGCCGGACACGGCGTCAAGCCCCTGCTGACCGGTGCGGCGGTGTCGGTGCTGGCCGCCTGCGCCACCGTGGTCCAGCCCTGGAGCGGCCGGGCTCGTGACGCCGGGCGCCTGCGGGACGGCGTCGGCATGGGTGCCGGCCTGTTCCTCGCCGCGGCGGGAACGGCGGTGGCCGTGGTGCTTCCCGGTGTCGGCGGCCTCGTCCTGGCCGCCGCCGCGATCGGCGCCGGCACCGGGCTCGCCACCCCGGTCGCGTTCGCCCACCTGGCCGCGGCCACACCCGTCGAGCGGCTCGGCCAGACCATGGGCGCGGCGGAGGTGGGCCGGGAGATCGGCGATGCCGGTGGCCCACTGCTGGTCGGCGCGATCGCCGCGACGAGCACCCTCGGGCTGGGCCTGGGCGCGCTGGCCGTCCTCCTCACCGCGACCGCGGTGCTGGTGGCCATCCGGCCGTAGCGGGTTCTCACATTCGACCGGCGGCGAACGTCTTCGAGGCGAACGACGCCGAACGACGCCGAACGAAGGGGACACCGTGCACACGATCTTGCCGACACGGCTCGGGGAGCTGACCATTGTGCGGGACGGGGAGGCGATCGTGGGCCTGTACTTCCCGCACCACTGGTTCCCGCCCGACCCGAGCACGTTCGGCCCACGCACCGAGGAAGGGTTCGGCGAGGTGGTGACGCAGCTCCAGGAGTACCTCGCCGGCGACCGGACGGAGTTCGACCTGCCGCTGGACCCCCGCGGCAGTGACCTGCGGCGCCGGGTGTGGCGCCTCGTCGCGGAGGTGCCGTTCGGGCAGACGACGACCTACGGCGACCTCGCCCGACGGCTCGGCCACGACCTCGACCCGCAGCAGGTCGGTGCGGCCGTCGGCCGCAACCCGCTGTGCATCCTCGTCCCGTGCCATCGGGTGGTCGGTAGCGGCGGCAAGCTCACCGGCTATGCCGGGGGACTGCGGCGCAAGCGGGCACTGCTGGATCTCGAGCAGCTCACGTTGCTGCCCCGCACCGACCCGGACCTCCAGTTCCAGCCTGATCAGCCGCGCACGTCAGCCGCGGCACCACCGCGGACAACGGTCGATCCGGTCGTGGCGCAGCACTCATAGCCACCTGGTGAGCCCGGCGGTCACCGCCGCGCCGGACGCGAGCGCGGCCAAGAACCCGTCCATGTCCGGAAGTTCGGCGGCCAGTGCTCCGGCGTGCTCGTCACCGGCTCTTGGCCGCGAAGATGTCGGCCGCGGCCGCCAGGGCGCGGCGTGACCGCGGTGGGTCCGCGAGGCTGATCGCGGCGTGGAGGATGTCGACGACCGCCAGGTGGGCCAGGCGGCTGCTCGACGGGGCCATGTGCAGGCCGAGGTCCGGTCCGCCGGCGACGAGCAGTGCGGTGGCCCGCCCGGCGAGCGGGGACGACGCGAAGCTCGTGATCGCGACGACGCCGGCCCCGGCCTGCCGGGCGGCGTCGACGACGGACAGCGTCTCCTCGCTGCGGCCGCTGTGGCTGATCGCGACCAGCGTCGAGTCCGGCTTGAGCAACCGTGCCTGCAGCTGTGCGGTGCGTGCGTCGTGCGGGGCACTGACGCGGCAGCCGATGGCGGTCCACCGGTAGGCGGCGTCGGCGGCGGGGGCGGCCGACGTGCCGACGCCGAACACGACGATGCTCTCGGCGCGGGTGAGCAGGTCGACGGCATGCCGCAGTGCGGACGGGTCGAGCGTCGCGCGGGTGGCGCCGATGCTGCTGGCGTGGCTGCCGAGCACCAGCTCGGTGATGTCGTCCACTGTGGACTCGGCGGTCAGCTCGTCCGGCGGTGCGGCGCCCGGCCGCAGCGCGAGATCCTGCACGAGCGCGCGTTTGAGCTCGCCGAACCCGTCGAACCCCGCGGCACGGGCGGCCCGCACGATCGTCGCGGGCGAGACACCCGCCCGGTCCGCGACCTCGTTGGTGGTGGCCGCCTGTACGAACGCCGAGTCGGTCAGCACCAACCGCATCACCTTGGCGTCGCTCGGCCGCAGCCCGGGCAGCAGGGCGGCGATCGTCGCGTGCAGCCCGCCGGGGATGCCGGAAACCATGTTTCCGATGCTAGCATCGATTGGAAACGGGATTTCTTCGTGGAGGGGGTGTCGTGCACGCCGTCCCGCTCGTGCTGCTGCTGACGGCCTCGTGCCTCCACGCTGCCTGGAACTTCGCGGCGAAGCGGGTCGGCGACGGCGGCGCGGTGTTCGTCTGGTGGTACTACACGGTTTCCGCCGTCCTGTGTGTCCCGCTCGCGGTCGGTGAGCTGCTGCTGTCGGACGACCTGCGCCCGCGGTGGTGGTGGCTCGTGGCCGCCGCCGGAACGGCGGTACTACACGTCGGCTACGGCATCGTGCTCCAGCGCGGCTACGCCGCCGGCGACATGTCGGTGGTGTACCCGCTGGCGCGGGGGACCGGGCCGCTGCTGTCGGTGATCGTCGCCGTGCTGGTCCTCGGTGAGCGCCCCGGCGTGCTCGGCCTCGCCGGCGCCGGCGCGGTCGTGGCCGGCGTGCTGGTGATCAGCGCGGGCCGTCCCGCGGGCGGTGACCCGCGGCTGACCAGCGTGTTCTACGGCCTGCTCACCGGCGCCACGATCGCGGGCTACACGCTGTGGGACGCCCGTTCCGTCAACGCCATCGGCATGCCCCCGCTGCTCTACTTCGCCGCCGGTTCCGTGCTGCAGACCGTCCTGCTCACGCCGTACGCCCTCGCCCGCCCGGCGGCACGCCGCCGCCTGTGGGCCGGCCACCGCCGCGAGATCCTGGTCATCGCGGTGCTCTCCCCGCTCGCCTACCTCCTCGTGCTGTACGTCCTGCGAACGACCCCGGTCAGCGTGGTCGCACCGGTCCGCGAGCTGAGCATCGTCATAGGCAGCCTCATCGCCTGGCGCGTCCTAGGCGAACCCAACCCGCTACGACGTCTCATCGGCGCCGTGATCGTCCTCTCCGGCATAGTCGGCATCGCCCTGAGCTGACCACCGACCCAACCGCGAGTCCCGCGTCCAAACACCGCGAGTCGCGCGTTGAAACACCGCGAGTCCCGCGTTCGGACACACCGA
>Ga0164298_10000060_pt1 | contig 55995 bp, 44 predicted proteins | sample Whisoiple_216_MG_FD_109713 | JGI IMG/M metagenome (GOLD analysis project Ga0164298, IMG submission 109713) | Unamended control soil microbial communities from upstate New York, USA - Whitman soil sample_216_MG | ecosystem: Environmental > Terrestrial > Soil > Agricultural land ...
GGCGTGCGACCTCAACCACGTCCGCACCGCGAAGCCGGCCGGAGTGCGGACGGTCATGTCGAACTCGTTCGGCTTCGGGGGCCACAACGTCAGCCTCGTCCTGGGTGCGTGATCCGTGTTCGACCAGACCATGCCGGACCAGACCGTGCCGGACCAGAGCATGTCGGACCAGAGCATGTCGGACCGGATCACCGTCCCGTTCTCCGGACCCGGTGCGGGAACGGCGCCGCTGTCCTGGGGGCAGAAGGCGATCCTGCGGGAGGTGCGGGACACGGGCTGGACCCACAACTCCAGCGGCGCGCACGAGGTGCCGCGCGGCACCACGGTCGAGGCCGTCGCCGCGGGAGTCGGCGCGGTCATGAGCCGGTATCCCGCGCTGCGCCTGCGGTTGGGCACCGACGAGGCCGGTAACCCGTGCCAGGTGGTGTTCGGCTCGGGGGAGATCGACCTCGAGGTCGTCAACCTCGCCGACGACAGCCACCCCGCCGACGTCGGCAAGTTCGTCCACGACCTGTGCTACGCGTGGCTGGTCACCCCGTTCGACCCGTACCGGCAGTGGTCGGTGCGGATGGCGGTGGTCCGCCACCGGGACGTCACGCGGTACCGGGTGCTCACGATCGGCCACCTGGTCGCGGACGGCGCGGCGGTCACACGGATCGTCGCCGACCTCCGGGCGGGTGGTGCGGCACGGCGCCGCGCCGACCCGCGCACACCGGGACCGCTCGAACTCGGCAGGGCGGAGCAGACCCCGGAGGCGAAGCGGGTCAGCGGGCGGGCCATGCGCCACTGGGAGGCGAGGCTGCGCGCAATCCCGCCACAGACGTTCGGGGCGCTGCCCACCCGCCCGGCGGGGCGGCGGTACCGGTACGGGCACCTCGACTCGCCTGCCACCCACCTCGCGGTGCTCGCCATCGCGGAACGGACCCGCACGGACACCGCGCGAGTGTTGCTGGCCGTCATCGCCACGGCGATCGGGCGGGCGACCGGCGTGCACCCGCTCACCACGAAAGTTGTGGTGAGCAACAGATTCCGGCCGGGACTCGCCGGGACCGTCGCGACGCTCTGCCAGGACTCCGTGCTCACCGTCGAACTCGACGGCACCGTCGACGACGTGGTGGCGCGGGTGCGCGGTGCCTCGACGGCCGCCTGGCTGCAGGGCTACTACGACCCGGACCAGCTGGCGGAACTCCACGCCCGGCTCGACCGTGACCGCGGTCATCCCGCGCGGGTCACCTGCCGGATCAACGACCGGCGCGCCGCCCGGCCGGCAGCGGGGGTGGTCCTCGGCACCGAGGTGACCGCGGAAGGGCTGCGCGCGAAGGCGGAGGAGACCGCGTTCGTGTGGGGAGGCGAGCTGGACACCGCCGTCGACCAGGTCTTCATCGCGATCGAGGACCGGCCGGGAACCGTCTTCCTGCAAGGGGTCTTCGACCTGACGTGCCTCACCGAGGGGCAGGCGGAACGGGTGCTGCGCGGGGTCGAGGAGGTGGCGGTCGCGGCCGCGCTCGATCCCGCTGCGCCGGCCCGAGTCAGTTCGTGATCCCGGTCAGGCACAGGTCACGCAGGTCGGGGTCGTAGTCGGCCACCACCACGAGGTCCGCGGGCTCGGCGAGCTGTTCGGCCATGTGCCACCACGCCCCGGTGGCCGGTTGTCCGGCCGGCACCACGGTGTGCCCCGGGTGCGCGGGCCACGCCGTCGCGAGCCCGTCACCCAGTACGACACGCACGTCGTCGTGTCCTGCCGACAGTTCGGCGATCCCCTCGGCGGCACGGTCCGCGACCGCGGCCGGGGACACGTCCGAGTACTGGTGCGGGCCCGCGACCGGCGACCCGTCGGCATCGCCGAACAGCATCGCGACACCACGGTGTTCTGCGGGCGGGACCGCGGGTGAGTCGTAGGGAATCCCCGCCTGCTCCACGACGAGCAGCAGTGCCCGCCGGGGCCGGTAGGCGCGGATGACCCGCAGGCCGGTGAACGCCGCGGCGCGGCCCTGGTCGCAGAGGGCGAACGACATCGGGGTGCCGGGGCACACCCGGCTCAGGTAGGCGGCGGTGGCCCGGCCGGGCCACAGGTCGTGGACCGAGAACGCCAGCACCAGCAGGTCGATGGGCTCCGCCTCGGCGACGATGGGCGCCAGCAGCGCCGTGGCCATCTCCCCGTAGGACTGCCCGGACAGCTCGGCGTGCGGCTCGATGCCGAAGGGCCGGGTCAGGTCCGCCAGGTAGGTGCCGATGCCGGCGCGGCGGTCGTCGTCGGCGAGGAAGGCGGCCGGTTCGGCGAACGCCGCGCGGTCCGTGCGGATCAGGTTCGGGCCCGCGCGCCTCGACGCCGGGCCCGGCCGGGACACGAACACGGGCTACCAGGGCCGGCCGTGACCGGCGACGAAGGTGGCCAGCTCGCCGACGGTGCGGGTCCGCTCCGGGTCCATCGTCTCCACGTCGATCTGCACCCCGAGCACCTCCTCGACCTCCAGCAGCAGTTCCAGTCCGAGCGAGGAGCTGAGACCGAGGTGTTCCGCCATCAGCATGTCCTCGGTGATCGGGCCGTCCCGCTTCAGCAGCCTGTGCAGCTGTGTGGTGATCGCGTCGACGGCACGCGCGCGCAGCGCGACGTCGATCCCGGCTTCCGGTGCGGCCATTGTCGTCCTCCATGCGGTACTCGTTCGTGGAACCTCAGTGCTGGAACAGCATCGCGGAGAAGGTCGCGCCGTTCCCCGAGCCGACGGCCGCGACGAGGTAGTGGTCACCTTCGCGCAGCAGTCCGCCGTCGAGCGCCGTGCGGTAGTTGGCGAACGCGTCCGCGCAAAACACGTGGCCGCCCGTCGCCACGTTCGACAGCACGACACGCTCCAGGGGATAGTCCAGCAGCAGGCACAACCGTTGCCAGGTAACCACATTGACGTTATGCGGGAGTATCAAACGGATATCGTCCAGCGCGAGCCCGGCTTCGGCGACCGCCTGCCGCATCACCGAGGCCAGCGCGGGCCGGTACTCGCGCTGGAACCGTTCGGTGGTCTCGCCGATCTCGATGTCGAACTCGCCGCGCTGGTGGCAGACGTAGGAAAGCAGCCGGTCACGCTGCCCGGTGGTACTCACCAGGCACGCGGAGGCGCCCTCGCTGAAGATCGACGTGCCGGGCAGCAGCTGCGCGTCGCGGGTGAACGCCTTCTCGCCGGTGAGGACCACCGCGAGTGCGTCGGGCCGCGAATCCTCCGCGAGCAACCGCCCGGCAAGCTCGACCGCCAGCAATCCGCTGGCGCAACTCTGTTGTGTCACCGTGAACGTGGACGCGTGTCCGAGGCCGAACTCGCGACAGACGTCGTGCAGCGGGTTTTCCGGATAGGGCACGACGACCGGCATCGCTCTGCCGTGGATGACATAGCGAACCCGGTTCTCGTTGCCGCCCAGGGCAGTGAGCCCGTGCAGCGCGCAGCGGAGCAGGTCGTGCAGCGAACGGTTCCGGTCCAGCCGGACCTCGTCGAGGCCGTGGAACCGGCGGAAGAGCTTGACCTGCATGTCGGTGAGCCCGAGCGGTTCGGACAGGTCCTCGATGGGCACGCTCGTTTCCGGTGTGTACACCGACACCGCGTCGAGTGCGGTCATACTCCGAATGACACCACGCCTTCCGGGGACCGTCAACGTGTGTCACCATTGCCGGATGTCGCGATTCCTGTTCGTGGCGCTGCCGTTGTCCGGCCACCTCAACCCGATGCTCGCGATCGCCCGCCTCTTGATCCACAGTGGACACGAGGTGGTGTGGTGCGGTCCGGAGAGCGTGCTGCGCCCGCTGGTCGGTCCGGACGTGCCGGTCCACCCGACGGGTGTGCGCACCTACCGCCGGCCCGCCGACACCGGCGCGGCGGGGTTGGTCGCACTCTGGGACGGGTACCTGATCCCGTTCACCCGCTTCACCCTCGCCCCGGTCGACGCCGCGGTCAGCGCGTACCGGCCGGACGTCGTCGTGGCCGAGCAGTACGCACTGTCCGGCGCCGTCGTGGCGCACCGGCGCGGTCTGCCGTGGGCAACGGTGTGCACCGGGGCGCTGGAGCTGGCCCCGCCACCGGAACTTCCCGCGTTCGCCGAGATCGTGACCGACCGGCTGGCGACGGTTCGCACGGTGGCCGGCCTGCCGGCCGACGAGTCGTTCGACCCCCGGTTCTCGCCACACCTGGTGCTCGCGCTGACCACCCCGGGCCTCATGGGTGGCACCCCGCTGCCGGACAGGTGCGTCCTCACGGGCGCGGTGCTCGGCGAACGGCTGAACACTCCCGACTTCCCCTGGCAGGAGTGGGATCCCGGCCGCCGGCACGTGCTGGTGACGGTCGGCACCCTGGTCGGGCACCTGATCGGTGACTTCTACCAGCGGATGGCCGCCGCGCTCGCGCCCATGGCGCGGGAGGTGCAGGCGGTGTTCGTCACCTCGGGGATCGCGGGCGACGGGTTCCCGGACAACGTGATCGCCAGGGAGCTGGTGCCGATGCTCGACCTGCTTCCCCAGCTCGACGCGGTCGTGTGCCACGCCGGGGGAGTGGCGCACGAGGCGCTCGCCAACGGTGTTCCCATGGTCGTGGCCCCGGTCCGTGCGGAGCAGGTGGCCGTCGCCCGTCAGGTCGTCGATGCCGGCGCCGCGGTCGAGGTCTCGATCCTCGACGCGAGCGTGGCCGAGCTGGCCGCAGCGGTGCGGGCCGTGCTCGACGAACCGGACTACCGCGGACACGCTGAGCGGCTGGCCGACGAGTTCGCGGCGGCCGGCGGTGCTCGTGCCGCCGCGGCGGAACTCACCGCGCTGGCCTCCGGTGTGGACGCCGCGGCGACGGCGAAGGCAGGTGGGTGATGGCGTTCCCCTCGGCGCAGGAACTCCGCTGGGCCAGGCAGCGGCGGGAGCACGTGCGGCAGGCGGGCAGCCAACTGGAGATGGTGCTCCCGCTGCGGGAGGGGACCGGTTCGCCGCTGTTCTGCGCGCCACCCCTGGTCGGGGTGAGCTGGTGCTACCTGGCGCTGTCGCAGCGCATCCGGTCCGGGAACCCGGTCTTCGGCCTGCAGTCACGGGGGCTGCGCAGGCAGGAGCCACTGCCGGTCGACATGGCGGAGCTCGCACGTGACTTCGCCGACCAGATCCGGCGCGTCCAGCCCGACGGCCCCCATCACCTGTTCGGCTGGTCCCTGGGCGGCAACATGGCCCACGCGATCGCCGAGGAACTCGAGCGGAGGGGTCACGAGGTGGGGCTGCTCGTGCTCGGTGACGCGACCCCGGCGTTGCCCTACAGCTTCGGTCGCGCCGCCGACAACGCCTGGCGCGTCTGCAACTTCGTGCTCAGGGAGTTCGGCTACCAGCCGGCGATCGCGCAGGACGAGCCGGAACCCGAGGCCCGGCTTCTCGCGTTGGTCAGGGCGCGGCCGGGTCTCGGCTTCGACTCGTGGCCGGACGAGCGGGTGCTCACGTTGCCGAAGGTGGTGCGGAACAACCTCGCGATCTCCCAGGCACACCGGCCGGGCCGGGTGAGCTGCCCGGTGCTGTTCCTGTCCGCGACCCGGAAGCAGCCACCGACGGCGAAGAAGGTCGCGTCCTGGCGACCGCATGCCGGTGGTGCGATCGACGCCGTCGACGTCGACTGCCTGCACGAGCACATGCTGTTGCCCCAACCGGTCCAGCAGCTGGCCGCGGCGATTTCCGCGCGGTTACTCTAGCGCGCCCCATGCGGGCGTGCGAGCGTGTGAGGAGAGCCTTTTCCTCTGTCCTACCAGGAGGTTCCGTGAGCAACCTGCGTGCCGCACTGGCAGAGGACATGCGGGTGGGTGCCGGCAACGTGCTGCTGATGTTGGCGGAGCACGGGGCTGACCGAGACCTCCCGAGGATCAGCTTCGACACCGACGTGGACGGCATTCCCGAATGGACGCCGTTGTCACTGTCCACTTTGACCGAACGGGTCGCCGCGCGGGCGGCGTGGTTCGCCGCGCGCGGTGTGCGGCGGCGGGACCCGGTGGCGATCTACGTGACGGCGTCGGCCGACGTGCTCCTCAACTTCTTCGCGCTCACCTGGTTGGGGGCGATCCCGGCGCTGATGAACGGCAACATGCCGGTCGAGGTCGCCGCCGAGTACGTGCGGCGGCTGCGTTGCGCCGGGGTCCTCCTCGACGCCGACCACGACGGGCTCCGCGAGCACGACCTCGGGGCGCCCGTCCTCGGTGACGCCACCGAGACCGGCACCGGGGACCCCGCCTCGGCGCCGCCGCACTTCCGGCACGCCGGTGAGGACCCGGTGGCGATCACCCACTCCTCCGGCACCACCCGGATGCCGACCGCGGTGGTCCACTCGCACCACAGCCTGTTCGCGGCCATCCGCGCGGTCCGGCTCACCGAGGCACGGCCCTACGGCCAGGTGCGGGAGCTGTCCGCGCTGCCCGCCGCGCACGCCGCCGGCGTCATCGTGATCAACCAGGCGCTGTGCAACGGGTACCAACTCCTCTGCCTGTCGGCACAGGGCGGCTCGTTCGAGCACAGCGGTGAGAAGATCCTGGACGTCATCGAGCGGTGGCGCCCGACGGGCGTCTTCGGGTTCGCGGTGACCTGGGCGGAACTGGCGAGGTTCGACCTGTCCACCCGGGACCTCCGCTCGGTGCGCGTCTGGTCGAGCACGGGGGACTGCGCGCACGAGACGCACGTGCGGAACCTGATCGCGGCCGGCAGTCACGTCGAGTGGACGAGGGACGGCATGGTCGAGGTGCCAGGCTCGAAGTTCATCGACATGCTCGGCTCCTCCGAGATGGGCCACAGCGCGTTCTACGTGACACATCGGCTGGGCAGCGACCGCTACGACCGCTGCGTCGGCAAGCCGTACCCGTTCGCCGAGGTGACGTTGCTGGACGTGGAGACCGGTGAGGAGGTGCCGGTCGGACAGGTCGGGCAGTGCGGGCTGAAGGCGCCGACGGTCGCGCCCGGCTACTGGAACGACTCGGCGGCCACCTACCGCAGCCGGCTCGGCGGTCACTACCTGACCGGCGACCTGATGTACCGGGACGAGGACGGTTACTACTATCAGGTCGACCGGGCAAGTGACGCGGTCGACCTCGGCGACGGGAACTGGCTCTACACCGCGCTTTCCGAGGAACGCATCCTCACGAGGTGCGCGGATGTCCGGGACTGCACGGTGGTCGCGACCACGGCGGCCGACGGCAGCCCGATCGCCGACGTGCTGCTCGTCCTCCACGACGGAGCCGATCCCGCCCGCGATCGGGGCGACGAGGTGCGTGCCGGAATCGGTTCGGCGGCCGCGGGCGTCCTGCGGCGGATCGACGTGGTCGACGACGACGCGGTGGTGCTCGGCCCGACCGGCAAGGTGCGCAAGTTCCTGATGCGCCAGCGGGTCCTGGCGGCAGCGGCAGAGAGGTAGGAGCGGAGGTCGTGACCGGATCAGGTGGCGAGCTTGCCGTCGGGTTGATGCGCGAGCTGCTCAGCGCCGATGGCAGGCGAGACCCGTACCCGATCTATGCCCGGCTGCACGAACTCGGGCCGGCGGCCGCGCTTCCCGCCGGCAGCCGGTACGCCGCGATCGTCCACGGCTACGAGGCGGTCGGCCAGGCGTTGCGTGACGACAACCTCCGCGTGCTCGACGCGGCCTACCTCGACCGGACCAGCTCCCGGTGGCGTGCACACGCCGCCGTACGCACGCTGCAGAGTTCCCTGTTCCACGCGGGCGGGGAGAACCTCGCACGCGTTCGCCGCCTGTTCGGCCGGGCGTTCGCGCCCGCCAGGGTGGCCGCGATGGAGCCGATGGTCGACCGGATCACCGGCGAGCTGCTCGACCGGCTCGCGGCGCTCGGAGCCGACGGCGCACCGGTGGACTTCATGGCCGAGTTCGCGCTGCGGCTGCCCCGTGACGTGATCGGCGAGCTGTTCGGGGTGCCCGAACGTGACCGGGACTGGTTCCCTGCCAGGGTCGAGGCGTTCGACGCGATGATCGAGGTCGGTCAGCGCCCCTACCGCGAGGTACTGGCCGCCGACGTCGCGGCAGAGGAACTCGGCGCGTACTTCGCCGACCTGCTCGCCACCCGCCGCGCGCACCCCCGCGACGACCTCGTGTCCGCACTGGCCTCTTCGGACACCGCACTGTCCGAAGAGGAACTTCTGGCCAGCATCATCATCGTGTTCAACGGCGGGTTCCGCACCACGTCGAACCTGCTCGGCAACGGCCTGCGCATCCTCCTCGACCACCCCGGGCTCGCCTCGGCTCTGCGCGACGACCACGCGCTGGCCCCGGCCTACGTCGAGGAGGTACTCCGGCTCGAACCGGCGCTCCACTTCGCCACCCGTTACCCGGTCGAGACGACCGAGATCGCCGGCGTGGCCGCGCCGGCGGGGCGGCCCGTCCTCATCCTCACCGGCGCCGCCAACCGGGACCCTGGCCGCTTCCCCGCCCCCGACCGGTTCGACCCGGCCCGCGCGGACAACCACCACTACTCGTTCAGTGCGGGGCCGCACTTCTGCATCGGCGCGGCCCTCGGCAGAGCGGAAGGACGGCTTGCGCTGCCACGCCTGCTCTCCCGCTTCCCGGAGCTCACGCTCGCCGCCGAACCCGGCGCCCGCAGGCACCTGATGCTCCGTGGGTACGACCGCCTGGCAGTGCGCACGACCGAGCCGTCCGCGGCACCCGTCCGATAACTGGCGGCAGCCATCGACACACCAGCGGTCGCTACGTCCCGGGCGGTGGGTCGGTGAGCACGGTGGCCGCGTAGTCGTGCAGTGCCTCGCGGTCCGGCTGGCCGGTCTTGCTGACGAGGTTCGCCACGTGCTTTTCCACCGTGCGTGGCGAGATGTGCAGCCGCCCGGCGATGGCCTTGTTGCCGAGCCGGCCGACGAGCAGCTGGAAGACCTCGTACTCGCGCACGGTCACGCCGTGCGCGCGCAGGGCGGCGGGCACCTGGTCCGCTCCGCCACGCCGCTGCCGGACCGCCGCGCCGGTCTGGCGCAGGAGTGCCCGGCACGCCCTGGCGATCGCGGGCACGTCCGCCTGGTGGAAGTACTCCTCGGCCCGTCGCAGCCACGCCTCCGGCTCGCCCCAGCCGTCGGCGGCAGCGGCCTCGGCGACGAGGCGGAGGCCGAGGTGGGTGGGCACCGGGTAGAGCGAGCCGGCCGCCAGCGCGGCCGCGACCGCGGCTTCCGCTTCGGCAGGTCTGCCCGCGCGGCCGAGGAGGACCGCGTGTGCCAGGTGGACGAACTGGTTGTTCCACCGCATCGTGCTCATCACCGACGCGCTGATCTCCTCGTACCCCGGCCAGTCCGCGGCGCCGTCCACCACGTCGACGAGCAGCTCCAGTCCGTACCGGCCGGCGATGCAGAACGTGGTGGGGTTGTTGCGCGCGGCGCCCCGCAGCCGGGCGAGTGCGTCGCGGGCGCGCGGACGGTCCTCGTCGAGCAGCGCGCAGAAGGCGTCGGCCAGGCCGAGGAGCAGCGGTAGGTCCGGCGATCCCTCCTCCTGCCCGCGGTGGAACTCGGCGGTCGCATCGGCCAACTCCTGCCGTCGCCCGCGGTGTGCGGCGAGCACCGCCCTGGTCAGCTGGAGGTTCGCGGCCACGTGGTCGAGCCGCAGCCGGGTCGCCGCCGCCCAGCACGCGTCGGCCAGCTCGGCCGCCTCCGCGAACCGTCCGCTCAGCACCGTGTGCAGCGCGATGGTCGCGTCCACCACATACCCGATGGTGATCGCGCCGACCCGCAGCGCCTCGTGGCGGACGCGTTCCATGCCGGTGATGTCCCCGTCGGACAGCCAGTCGTTGCGGGCCAGCTCGACGAGCGCGTAGATCCGCCAGATCGGCAGCCGGTGCTCCTCGGCGAGCGTGCGGGACCGGTCGAAGCAGGCGGTGGACGCGGCCAGGTCCTGTGCGCGGGCCACGGTCCCGATGGTGAGCCAGGCCTGGCACTCGGTCGCGGGCAGTCCGGCCCGCTCCGCGGCGGCGACCGCCCGCCGCGCCAGCCCCTCGGGATCCCGGTCGCGGTCGGTGCCGGGCAGCTCGAGTGCGAGGTCGGCGGCGACGGCGTAGAGCGGCGCGGCGTCGGAGTCGGCGGGGTCCGGACCGAGCAGTGCCCGTGCCGTGTCGACCTGCGCCAGTCCGTCGGCTGGGCGGCCCGCGACCTTCGCCACCCAGGCCAGCCTGACGTGCAGCCCCGCTCGCCGCGCGGTGCCCAACCCAGCGCCTCCCCACCGGTGCACCCCCTCGACCAGCTCGAAAGCCCGGTCGAACCGGCCTGCCTCGGCGAGTGAGTACAGCAGGGACTCGAGGATCTCGGCGCGGGTGCTGGTCGCGTCGGAGTCGGCGAGCAGCTCGTCGGCCCGTTCGAGGAGCGTGATCGCCGAGCTCGGGGCGCCGTCGGCGAGCGCACGCCTGCCGGCCTCGGCGAACAGTCGTGCGGCGCCCGCCCGGTCGCCGGTGTGGCACCGCAGCGACGCCACGAGCTGGCACCACTCACCGGGCAGGCCGGGGTGGATGGTCTCGATCGCGTCGGCGGCCCGGGCGGAAAGGTCGGCCCGGTCGGTCGGCGTGATCATGGCCAGCAGGGCTTCGCCGGTCAGCGGGTGCTGGAAGGAGTACCAGTCGGGAGCCGGTTCGTCGGCGGTCACGAGCTGTGCGGCAACGCCGGCGTGCAGGTGGCTGAGTACCGTGCGGTCGTCCATCCCGGTGACCCGTTGCACCACCGACAGCGGGAAGCGGCGACCGAGCACCGCGGCGACCGAGAGCAGCATTCGCGCTTTCGGCCCGAGGCGGTCGATGCGGTTGGCGATGCTGCGCACCAGGGTGGCGGGCACCTCCCTGCGTGGCTCGTCGTCGACCTCGTGCCATCTGCCGCCGCTCTGGATCAGCAATCCGTTGTCGACCAGTCCGCTCAGCAGCTCCTCGATCATGAACGGGTTGCCCGCGCTGTCCTGCCACAGCCGCAGGGCCGCCCGCCTCGGCACCGCGTCCGGCTCGACCTCCAGGCAGGACGCGACGAGCCGGTGCACGTCGGCGACCTCGAGTCTGCGCAGGTCCAGGATGGTGGCCGACCCGCGCTGTGCGGCGGAACCGGCGAGGTCGAGCGCGGCACACGGTTCGCTGCGGACGGTCGCCAGCAGCACGACCGGCAGCCCGTCGAGGTTGTCGACCAGGTATTCCACCACGGCCAACGTCTCGGCATCGGCCTCGTGCAGGTCCTCGAGCACCAGCAGGCAACCCCGGTCCCTGCCGAGGGTCGCGAGGAGCCGGAGCACGCCTTCGGCGAGCACGACCACCGAGCCCCCATCCGGCTCCGGCTCGCCCCGGCTCCAGTCGGGGACGAGCCTGCCGAGCACCGGCCGGTACGGGCCGAGCGCCTGCTCGTCCGGTGGGTCACCGCTGCGGAACAGCGACAACAGCGCCTCGGCCAGCGGCCGGAACGGGACAGTCGGGCCGATCGTGCTGCCCCGCCCGCGCATGATGCGCAGCCCTTCGGCGAACGCCATGCTGGTGGTCTCGACCCCGAGCCGGGACTTGCCGATGCCGGCCTCCCCGACGATGAACACCGAGGTCCCGCGCGCCTCGCGGGTGCCGGCCACCGCGCGGGCCAGGTCGGCCAGCTCGCGGTCGCGGCCGACCACCAGTGGAGCGCGAGTCTGCATATCGTGACCCCAGTGTCCTCACCGAGCCGGAAAGCTGTTCTCCAGCAAGAGAACCGACGGAACCCGATCAGCGAAACCCAGTCTTAGCAAACCATAACCGATCCCGGCGAGACCGGTCAGCAGTCCGGGGGAGGGCACCCCGTTCGGTGTGCCGCAGCGCGGTCCGCCCCAGCCCAGCGCGCCCATGGCCCGTGCCGCGTAGTGCACCCGCGCCTCCGCCGCGCCGGTGTGCCCACGCCGCGCGAGGACCGAGAGGGCCTCGGCGATGCCCAGTTCGCCGTGACAGAGGCTGGCGTCGCGCAGCGGCCGGCGCTCGGCCAGCACGGTCACGACGTCGTCGACGGTCGCCGGGTCGAGGTCGTCGGCGGCGAGCACCAGTCCGGACAGGCCGGTGCACCACCCCAGGTTGTCCCCGGCGTCGCTGACGTCGCCGACGACGGGCAGTGGCGCGGCCGCGCCGAACCGCCGCAAGGCGTGTGCGACCCCCGCCGAGCCGTCGGCGAACCCGGTCGACGGATGGCCGCTTCGGCCGGCGCCGGCGAGCCGGGACGCGAACGCGGTCGCGGCATGGTGGGCCGAGGTGAGGCCGGTCTCGGCGTGCACCGCGAGCATGGTCAGCAGGCCACCGGCGTCCCCGGTCGCGACGCCCGCCGGACCACGTTCAGCGCGGTCGGCGAGCGGGCCCACCAGGTCGACCGCTCTCGTCAGCCAGTCCATGATCTCGGGGTCGCCCAGCAACGTGGTCATGCGGGAGAGCGTGTAACAGAGCCCGCCGAGGCCGGCGAAGCCGCCGGGCCCGAGGACCCCCGCCAGCCCGGGGTCGGCGTCGAGGGCGGCCAGCAGCCCGGGGACCGGCCGGAGCGCCTTTCGCGCCAGCGCACGGTAGCGAGCGGTGTCGGTCAGCGTGCCGAGCTGCGCGAGGAACAGGGCGACGCCGGGGTAGCCCTCACCCAGCCGCGCGCCGAGCGGGGCGAGCGTCCAGTGCCGGCCGTCGGTGAGCTCCAGGCCGAGCCAGTTGGCGCGGTGCTCGTCCTGCAGGGACCTGGCGACGAGCTGGTCGGCGATGCCACAGGCCGCGGCCAGCAGCGACGGTGCGTCCGGCACCGCGGCGGGAGCCGGTTGGGACGCGTGCTCGCCGCCCCGGTGGTCGGCCGGGCCTGCGCGGGTGGCCATATCGGCGGCGATCAACCATTCCTGGTCGAGGCGGTCCACCTCGTCCATGGCCGCGATCTTCGCGGCGACCGCGTCGAGACCGGACGTGTCGAACAGGTCCGCCACCTGTTCGCCGTCCGGGGTCCAGGCGTCCCGCGAACACGGCCTGCCGACGAACGCGGGTACCGCTCCCGACACCAGCGCGGCGATCTCGGCCTCGACGAGCCGCCGGTCGGGTGAGCCGGTCCGCAGCCGCTCGAAGAAGCGCTCGCGGTCGCGGTCGTCCCGGAGCAGGTCGGGCCGGGTGGACTCCGCGAGCAGCGTCGCGTAGTCCCCGGTGGGGCGGACGACGACGCGGATCTCGTCGTCGCGGCAGCGTTGGAGCAGGCCACCGGCTCCGGCCAACTCGTCGCGGTGCGCGTCGATCGCGTCGTAGCCGGCGCGGAACCCGGTGAGCAACGCGAAGCGGTACTCGGCCGGGTCGACGTCCCGGTCGCCCAGCCGGGGACGGCCGGGGCCGTACGCGAGCGGCCGCAGGCCCGTGCGGATCACCGACGAGCGCAGCGCGCGCGTCGCCGGGTCCTGACCGGGGGCCGCCGGTTCGAGTGCGGGGTGGAACAGGGTTTCCACGTCGACGAGGACCGGCTGGTCACCGGCCGCGACCAGGGTCTCGTGGTCGAGGTCGACGGCGTCCACGGCGTACAGCAGCGCGAGCAGGGCGCCCTGGCGGCGGTAGAACCGGTCGACGTCGACGACGCTCGCGCAGGGCCGGTGGGGGACGAACTCGACCCACCCGTGGTGGGGGCGGACCACGGTGGTGACCGGCCGCAGGGCCAGGCCGGGGACGGTCTTGTTGAGCCAGCTGGTGAGCTCGCCGAAGTGGCGCAGCAGGGCGGGGGAGCGTGGTTGGTAGACCACGGCGCGGCCGTCCGCGAAGCGCAGTACCGTCCGCCCCCGCCGTCCGCCCGCCCCCACCTCGCGCAGCGGCCCGGGATCGACCCCGCCGAACAGCACCTCGACGATCGTGTCGCGGTCGGCACCGAGCCGGTCGAGCAGCCGCAGGTGCGCGTCGATCGCGCGGAGGCAGGTCTGCGCAAGGAGTCTTGCCAGGACCGGGTACTCGGCTAGCAGCGCGGCGAGCCCGGCGGTGTGCCCCAGCCTTCTGTCGACGAGTTTCGTCAGCTGAGCGTCGAGCAGGCCGGTGAACTGGTCGCACACCGGGGAGAGGTCGATCAGCTCGGGTGACCGGGGCGCCCCCCGAGCCACTCGGTCCCGCGCCTCGTCGAGCAGTGGCCGGAGCAGCGGTCCAGCCGGCTGCGCCTGCTCGATCGCCTGCTCGACGAAGTCCGCCCAGTCCGGTCGGCTGGTACTGGTGGACGGAAGGCTCACGCGTCGATCCTGCCACCACGGGGGGTCGCGGCACATGGGGGCGCGGCCCCCAGATTCGCGATCAACCGGGGGCGGCCGAAGTTGGGGGTGTCGCGCCGATGCGTGGTGGGCGGGGCGGGGGCAGGCTGGTTTCGTCAGGTCAACCGGGAGGAGCGGTCGTGGACACTCGACCGGGTTCGCGCACATCCGTCGAGATCCTCGCCTCGGACCCGGTGCTGCGGGCCGGGGTGGAGTCGGCGCTCCGGCTGTGCGCGCAGGTCACCACCGACGGCCCGCCCGCGGTGACGGTGATCGCGGTGGACACGATCGACGAGCGGACCCTGCGGTTGGTCCGGGAGACCGACCGGCGTGGCGTCCTGCTGGTCGCGACCTCCGTGGACGCGGCGGGGACCCTGCGGGCCATCGAAGCGGGGGTCAACGGCGTGCTGCGCCGGGCCGAGGCCGACGCGGAGGGCCTGGCGGCCGCCGTGCTGGCGGTCGCCGACGGCCACGGCAGCATGCCGCCGGACCTGCTCGGCGAAGTCATGGCGCGGCTCGGGAGGCTGGACGCGAACCTGTCGCACCGGCGGTCTGCTCCGGTGCTCGACGACCGGGAGAAGGCCGTCCTCCTGATGGTCGCGGACGGCCACGAGACGGTGGAGATCGCCAAGGCCCTCGCCTACTCACCGCGCACCGTGACCGGCATCGTGCACGACATCACCCACCGCTTGCGCCTGCGCAACCGCGCGCACGCGGTCGCGTTCGCCCTGCGGGAAGGGCTCATCTGACTCAGATGATGCCTGCTCGCACCGCGTAGGCCGCCGCGTGCGCGCGGTTGCGGAGCTGGAGCCGGCCCATGAGGTCGTGCAGCACGTTCTTGACCGTGTGGTGCGAGCAGGACAGCATCCGTGCGATGTGGACGTTGCTGTGGCCGTCCGCGATGAAGCGGAGAACGTCGATCTCCCGTGCGCTGAGGGCGATCCCGGCCGGACTGTGCTGCGTGAGTTCCCGCATACCGCCGACGCTAGTGGCCGGCGGCGGCCGGGACAGTCGGGAACGGCCCCCATATTCGCACTCACGCCGGGGGCAGGAAGTCGGTGAGGTGCGTGCCCACCCCGCGCGCCACCGCCTCGACCCGCACGAAGTCGGCCAGCGCGATGTCCAGTATCCCCAGCCCGAACGGCGAGAACACCGTCACCCGGCGGGGATCCCGGTCGTACGGGCTCGACCCGGCCAGTACGTCGCCGAGCGCGGCCTGGATGAAGTCGCGGTGACCGGCCAGCCGCGCCGCCAGGTCGACGGAGGTCGCCTCCCGGCACACGTGGTCGGCGTCGTCGACGACGTTCACCACGTTGTCCTTGTCCAGCAACGCTTCCGGCTGGATGTCGCGCAACGACAGGTGCAGCACCAGGCTGCCCGGCAGGCAGTGGGCCAACCCCGTGTGCGGCACCCCCGCGGTGGTCGCGAAGCTGATCAGGGTGTGCGCGCCGAGCGCGTCCTCCAGCCGGTCCGCCACGGTGGCCGCCGGGCCGCCCGGTTCCCGCGCGCACCGGGCCGCGAACGACCGCGCACGCTCCTGGCTCAGGTCGAACAGCGTGACCTCGGTCAGGCCGGGGTTGGTGGTCCTGAGGAACCGCAGCACCTCGAAGTTGATGACACCACACCCGATCAGCGCGACGCCCCGACCGTTCGCCGAGCCCAGTGTCGCCGCGGCGAGGGCCGCACTGGCCGCCGTCCGCCGTGCCGAGATGGTCGAGCCCTCGACGACCGCCAACGGTTGACCGGTGTCCATCGAGTTGAGGATGATCGTGGCCGACGCCCGAGCGACACCGGCGGACACGTTGCCGGGGAACGACGCTATCCACTTCACCCCGGCGATCCGCTGCTCGCCGCCGACGTGGGCGGGCAGTGCGATGATCCGGTCGCGTGGCTGGTCCGCGAACCGGAGGAAGACCGAGTGCGGCAACGAGGTGTCGCCACGCGCGTGTGTCAGGTAGCAGCGCCGGACCAGCTCGACCACCGCCTCCTCCCGACCGTCCAACACGGACCGAACCGGCTCGTTGCCCAGGATCAACACGATGCCGCCTCCATCTCGCCCGCCTTCCACAGGTGCGACACGTCCCCGAAGTTGGTGCTCACCCAGGCGTCGTCGTAGATCGTGTCCAGGTAGCGCTCGCCGCGGTCGGGAAGGACGAGCACGCAGTTCGCGCCGGCCGGGATGCGCTCCCGCATGGCCGCGACGGCCGCCACCGCCGCGCCGGAGGACCCGCCCGCGAGCACCGCCTCCTCCGCGACCAGCCTGCGGCAGCCGACCAGGCAGCCGAGGTCGTCGACGTGCACGACCTCGTCGGCGAGCCCTTCCCGGAACAGGGGTGGGCGGACCGAGGCGCCGTGGCCGGGGACCAGCCGCTGTCTCGGGGTGTCGCCGAAGATCGCGCTGCCTGCCGCGTCCACGGCGACGATCCGCACCGCCAGCCCGTGCCGGCGGGCGAACTCGGCGCACCCCCGCAGCATGCCGCACGAACTGGTGGGGCAGAACAGGAAGTCGAGCGGGCCGGGTAGCGCGTCGACGATCTCCCGCATCGTGGTCTCGTGCGCCCGCGCGTTCAGCAGGTTGGCGTACTGGTCCGGGCAGTAGGCGTGTGGGGTGGCGGCCACCAGCTCACGCACCCGCCGGATCCGTACCGGCAGGTACTCGCGTGTCACCGGGTCGGTCTGCCGCACCACCTCGACCTCCGCGCCGTACGCACGCATGATCGCGACGTTCTGCGCGTTCGCCCGCGGGTCGACCACGCACACGAACCGGATGCCGAAGTAGCGGCAGGCCTGGGCGAGCCCGATGCCGAGATTGCCGGAGCTGGATTCGATCACCACCGACCGGCCGGGCACCAGGGTGCCGTCGCGGACCCTGGCCAGCAGCATGGCGAGCGCCGACCGGTCCTTGACGCTGCCGCCGGGGTTGGCCGCCTCCAGCTTGGCGTAGACCCGGAACGGGCTGCGCGCCTCGATCCTGGTCAGCTCGACGAGGGGCGTCGCCCCGACCGTGGCGAGCACGCCGGTGGTCGGGGGCTCGGGTGCGCTCGCGAGCGCACTCACGACGACCGACTTGCCGCCTGCTCCATAGACCGGCGCAGGCTCAGTGGCCGCATGTCGGTCCACACGGTGGCGATGTGGGCGAGGCACTCGTCGCGGCTGCCCTCGATGCCCGCCCTGCGCCAGCCCGGCGGGGGTTCCCGGTCGGCGAGCCAGATCGAGTACTGCTCCTCGTGGTTGGCCACGACGCGGTAGGTGCGCTCGTCCATGGTGTCCTCTGCCATGTCAGGCCCTCTCTCACTGTGCGACAAACTCCGTGTTCACCGCCCTCGGCTCCTGGCCGCCGAGGGTGGGCGCGGCGCGCACCGCACGATTGACGGTCGCGACCATGGCGATGGAAACCATGAAGATCGTGAGCACCCACACCGTCGGCCGGGTGCCGAGCCACCCCAGCAGCAGGCCGCCGACGAGCGAACCGAGCGGGATGGCACCGAAGGCCACCGTGCTCGCGGCGCCGATGACCCTGCCCTGGATCCGGTCCGGGGTGACCGCGAGCTGGTAGGCCGAGACGACGACGTTCCACACCGGACCGACGAAGCACATCAGCGCGTACACCGCCCCGAGCAGGTACGGGTCGCGGACCACGAGCACGAGCGGCACCAGCGCCGCCCACACCCAGTTCACCCCGATGACGACGACCTTCATGGACAGCCGGCGTTCCGCGGCGGGCGCGACCAGTGAGCCGAGCACGCCGCCGACCGCCGCGATGCCGAACATGAGCCCGATCGCGCCGGGGGTCGCGCCGAGGTCGGCGGCGATCACGATGACGGTCAGGAACAGCGCCTGGAACAACAGGTTGCTGCCGGCGACCAGGATCGTGGTGGTGCGCAGGAACGGCTGGCGCGCCAGCCACCGGATGCCCGCGGTGAGCTCGGTGCGCATCCGCTTACGCTCCCCGGTCCGCGCCACCTGGAAGTCCCTCTTGATGAGCAGCAGCGTCGCCAGCGAGACGAGGTAGGTGAGCGCGTCGAACAGGAACGGCACCACGCGGCCGATCCCGAACAGGAGACCGCCGAGCGGCTGGCCGAGCATCATCGCGCCGCGCTCTCGTGCCTCGTTGCGGGACAACGCGACCGTCAGCTGGGAGGAGTGCACCACGTGCGGCACGGCGGCCGAGCCGGCGATGCCGTGTGCCACCGACAGCGTGCCCTCGATGATCCCGGCGAGCAGGATGTGCGGCAGGAACAGCCGGTCCGCGGCCAGCGCCACGACGATGCTGGCGATCGTCAGCGCGCGCAGCACGTCGCACCAGATCATCACCCGCTTGCGGTTCCACAGGTCCACCAGCATCCCGGCGGGGACCTGGACCAGCAGGTGCGGCAGCATCGTGACGAACCCGACGAGCCCGGCGGCGACCACCGACCCCGTCAGTGACAGCACCAGCAGCGGGTAGGCCATGCCGGAGGCCCGCGAACCAAGGATCGACACCGCGGTACCGCTCCACAACAACAGGAAGTCACGGTTGTGGCGCAGCGGTGGGACCGCATCAGTCATGGGGTCGATGCTGGTCGAGCCCCGGCCGAGGGCGACAGAGACATTCCGGCAGTCACGTGCGCAGTCACGCTTGCGTCCAGGTGTGCCGCGCTGACTCTGCTGCCGGACGCCACCTCGGGGCGAGGCTCGACCAGACGTGCGTTGTCCGGCCAGTCCGCCACAGGAGGTGACAGGTCGTGAGTGGCACCACTCTCCGCCTGCCGTTGTCGTTCGGCCAGCGTCGGCTGTGGTTTCTCGATCAGCTGCGCCCCGGCGCGGTGGACTACCACCTGCCGATGCTCGTCCGGTTGCGCGGCAGGCTCGACACCGGTGCGCTGCGCGGCGCGCTGACCGAGATCATCGCGCGGCACGAGGTGCTGCGCACCAGGTACGCCGTGGTGGACGGCGAGCCCGCGCAGGTGGTCGAGGAGCCCACGGGGCTGGAGCTGGTCGAGACCGACGCACGCGGCCTCACCGACGACCAGGTCGCCGAGCTGGTGGAGAGCCACTGGCGGCGGCCGTTCGACCTCGCGCGGGGGCAGGTGCTGCGCGCGGCGCTGCTGCGGTTGCCCGACGACGAGCACCTGCTGCTGCTCGTGGCGGCGCACATCGCGTTCGACGGCTGGTCGTGGGGAGTGCTGGCCCGCGAGCTGCGGGAGCTGTACCGCTCGCTGACCACAGGTGAGCCCGCTTCCCTCCCGGCACTGCCGGTCCAGTACTCCGATGTCGCGCGGTGGCAGCAGGAGTGGCTTTCTGGGCAGTTTCCGGACGACCAGCTGGCGTACTGGCGTGCCCAGCTCGCCGGGCTGGCGCCGCTGGAACTGCCGACCGACCGGCCGCGTCCGCTGGTGCTCGACGCGACCGGCGCCCGTGCCTGGTTCAGCGTGCCCGCCTACCTCGTCGCCGCGTTGTCGCGGCTCGCGAGGCAGCGCAGGGCGTCGCCGTTCATGGTGCTGCTGGCCGCCTTCCAGCTCCTGCTCGGCCGCTACGCCGGCACCGACGACGTCGCGGTGGGCAGCCCGGTGGCGGGTCGCAACCGGGTGGAGACCGAGGACCTCATCGGGTTCTTCGTGAACACCCTTGTGCTGCGGGCGGACCTGCGCGGCGATCCGTCCTTCGTGGACCTGCTGGAGCGGGTGCGCGACAGCACCCTCGACGCGTTCGAGCACCCGGACCTGCCCTTCGAGCTGCTCGTCGACGACCTGGTCCCGGACCGCGACCTGTCCCGCAACCCCTTGTACCAGGTCAGTTTCGTGCTGCAGAACGCGGCGGCGGAGCCACTCGCCCTGCCCGGCATGGCCGTCGAGCCGGTGCCGACCACGTTCGCGGCCTCGCCGTTCGACCTGACCCTGCACCTGGTCGAGCAGCCGGACGGCTCGCTGGCCGGTGTCGTCGACTACGCCACCGCGTTGTTCGACGAGGACACCATCACCCGGCTCGGCGGCCACTACGTGCGCCTGCTGACCAGCATCGCGGCGGACCCGACCGCGCGCCTGTCCGAACTGGAGTGGCTGACCGAGCCGGAACGCACGCAGCTGCTGGTCGACTGGAACGACACCGCGGTCGCGACGCCGGCCGTCGGCGTGCACGAGCTGTTCGAGGCGCAGGTGGACCGCAGCCCGGATGCGGTCGCGATCCGGTTCGGTGCGGACGAGATGACCTACACCGAGCTCAACACGGCGGCCAACCGGCTGGCCGAACGACTGCGGGCGCGGGCGGTCGGACACGACTCGGTGGTCGCGCTGTGCCTGCCGAGGGAACCCGCGCTGGTCGTCGCGGTGCTCGGGGTGCTGAAGGCAGGCGCGGCCTACCTCCCGCTCGACCCGGACCACCCGGCCGACCGCCTGCGTGACCTGACCACCGACAGCGGGGTCACCACGGTCCTCACCACGCCGGCTCTGCGGTCCATTGTGGACGAACAGTTGCCGACCCTGCTGGTCGACGACCACGGCGACCACGGTGACGCGCCGGCCGGCAACCCGGTCCCGGTGACCACACCGGACAGCCTCGCCTACGTCGTCTACACCTCCGGCTCGACCGGGCGCCCCAAGGGCGTCCCGATCCCGCACCGGGCACTGGTCAACTACGTCACCTGGTGCCTGCGCGCCTACGCGACCGAGGGCGGCTCCGGCTCGCCGCTGTACTCCTCGCTGGCCTTCGACATGCCGGTCACCTCGGTGTTCCCCGCGCTGCTGTCCGGGAGGACGGTCACGATCGTCCCCGAGACCGGCGAACCCGGTCTCGGCGCGCTGGTGGCGGAACTCGAGCACGGCGGCTTCGGCCTGCTGAAGATGACCCCGTCCCACCTCGCCGTCCTCGGCCAGTCGCTGTCCGGCGACGGCATCCGGCGCGCGGCCCGGCGCCTGGTGGTCGGCGGCGAGGAGCTGCCGGGCGAGCTCCTCGCGCCGTGGGTCCGGCACGCGCCGGACACCATGGTGGACAACGAGTACGGGCCCACCGAGACAACCGTCGGTTGCTCGCTGTACGAGGGGACGGCCGCCGAGCTGCCCTCCGGGGTGCTGCCGATCGGCAAGCCCATCGACAACACCACGATGTACGTGCTCGACCGCGATCTGAAACCGTTGCCGATCGGCGTGCCCGGGGAGCTGTACATCGGTGGCGCGCAGCTCGCCAGGGGGTACGTCGGCAGGCCGGACCTGACCGCGGCGCGATTCGTGCCCGACCCGTACTCGCGCGAGCCGGGTGGGCGGCTCTACCGCAGTGGCGACCTCGCGAAGCTGCGGGCGGACGGCAACATCGTGTTCGCGGGCCGGGTCGACGACTACGTCAAGATCGGCGGGTACCGCGTCGAGCCGACCGAGGTCGAGGAGGCCCTCACCCGGCACCCGGCCGTCCGGACCGCCGTCGTCGTGGTGCGGGACCGGCAGTTGGTCGCCTACCTGCTGCCCGTGCCCGGCGCCGAGGACCGGCTCGGTGACCTCCGCACCTTCCTGGCCGACCGGCTGCCCGCCTACCTGGTGCCGAAGACGTTCGTGACCATGGCGGGGCTCCCGTACACCCCCAGTGGGAAGATCGACCGCAAGGCACTGCCGGCGCCGGAGGTGCGCAGGGCCGACCTCACCGGCGACTACGTCGCGCCGGCCACCCCGGCCCAGAAGACGATCGCCGCGATCTGGGCGGCGGTGCTCGACGTCGACCAGGTCGGCGCGCACGACGACTTCTTCGACCTCGGGGGCCATTCGCTGCTGGCCACCAGGGCGATCTTCCAGCTCCGCGAGGCGTTCGGCGTCGAGCTGCCGCTGCGGCTGATGTTCGAGCACCGCACGGTGGCCGGGTTGGCCGAGGTGATCACGAACCAGGCGACGCCCGCGGGTCTCACGGCGCCGATCGTCGCCAGAGGGGACAGGCCCGCGCCGCTGTCGTTCGGCCAGCACCGGCTGTGGTTCCTCGACCGGCTCCAGCCCTCGGCCACCGACTACCTGTCACCGGTCGCGCTGCGGCTGCGTGGAGCGCTCGACCCCGCCGCCCTCCGTGGCGCGCTGGACCGGGTCGTCGCCCGGCACGAGGTGCTCCGCACCCGGTTCCGGCAGGGCGACGGTGAGCCGACGCAGCTCGTCGACCCGCCGGGGCCGGTGCCCGTCGAGCGGGTCGACCTGACCGGGCTCACGCCCACCGCGCGGGAGACGTCGGTGACCGAGATCGTCGCCGCCGACCTGCGCACCCCGTTCGACCTCGAACGCCAGTGGCCGGTCCGCGCCACGGTGGTCCGGCTGGCGGAGAACGAGCACGTCCTGCTGCTGACCATGCACCACAGCGCGTTCGACGGCTGGTCCGTGGACATCCTCGCGACCGAGCTGGCCGAGTTCTACGCGAACCCCGGGTCCACCGTGGACCCGCTGCCCGCGCAGTACGCCGACTTCGCCGTGTGGCAACGGGAGTTGCTCGCCGGCGGGACGCTTGCCGGGCAGCTCGACTACTGGCGGGACCAGCTCGCCGGCGTGGAACCGTTGGAGCTGCCGACGGACCGGCCCCGTCCGCCGGTCCGCGACTCGGCGGGCGCGGGATTCTCGTTCACCGTCCCCGCCGACGTGGCGCGGGCGCTGACCAAGCTCGGCAGGGCGCAGGGCGCGACGCCGTTCATGGTGCTGCTGGCCGCCTTCCAGGTGCTGCTCGCTCGCTACACCGGCCAGTGCGACATCGCCGTCGGTACCCCGGTCGCCGGCCGGGACCGCGCGGAGGTCGAGCGGCTGATCGGGTTCTTCGTCAACACCGTGGTCATGCGTGCCGACCTGTCCGGCGACCCGTCCTTCACCGACCTGCTGAACCAGGTGCGGCGCACCGCGGTCGACGCCTACGCCAACGCTGACCTGCCGTTCGAGCGGCTGGTGGACGAGCTGCGGCCGACCAGGGATCTGTCCCGCAACCCGCTGTTCGGGGTGCTGTTCGACCTCCGGCACGCCCAGCGCACGCCGTTCCGGTTGCCCGGTGTCGAGGTCGAACCGTTCGGCGTGGACATGGGGATCGCCAAGTTCGACCTCAGCCTCACCGTGGACGAGCAGCCCGACGGCGAGCTGTCGTGTTACCTCGACTACGCCACCGCGTTGTTCGACCGCACCACCGTCGAGCGGATGGCCGGGCACCTCGGCAGGCTGCTGACGGGTATCGCGGCGGACCCGGACGCCCCGGTGTCCCGCCTCGATCTGCTCACGCCGGCCGAGCGCGAGCAGTTGCTGGTGGGGTGGCGCGGGCAGGAGCTGGCCCGGCCGGACAAGACGCTGGCGGAGCTGTTCGCCGGCCAGTCACGGTCCACACCGGACGCACCGGCCGTCGTGTCCGACGCCCACGCGCTGACGTACGCGGAGCTCAACGCGTCGGCGAACCGGCTCGCCGGCCACCTGCGCTCGCTCGGCGTCGGCGCGGAGACCCCGGTGGCCGTCGCCATGCGCCGCGACGTCGACCTGGTCACGTCGCTGATCGCCGTGCTCAAGATCGGTGCCGCGTTCGTCCCGCTCGACCCGGACAACCCGGCCGACCGGCTGGCGTTCATGGTGCGTGACTCCGGCGCGGAGGTCGTGCTCACGCACTCCGCGTCGACCGGTGGGCTGCCGGCCGGCGCGGCGACGGTGCTCACGCTCGACACGCTGGGGGACCGGCTGTCCGCGTGCTCCACCGAGGACCCCCCGGAGCCCGTGGACCCACTCGGCGCCGCCTACGTCATGTACACGTCCGGGTCGACCGGCCTGCCGAAGGGCGTGGTGGTCACCCACGCCGGCATCCGCAACCGGGTGTTGTGGGCGGTGGACCGGCACCGGCTCGGCCCGGCCGACCGTCTGCTCCAGAAGACCACGATCGGCTTCGACGCGGCGATGTGGGAGTTCCTCGCGCCACTGGTGTCCGGCGGCGCCGTGGTGCTGGCGGCCGACGGGGTGCAGCGCGACGCGGCGGCCATGGTCCGGGCCGTCGTCGAGCAGGACATCACCGTGTTGCAGGTGGTTCCCTCGATGCTGCGGCTGCTGGTCGAGGAGCCCGGGCTGGCCGCGTGCCGCTCGTTGCGGATGATCTTCTGTGGTGGTGAGGCGCTGCCGGCCCGGCACTGCGCGCGGGCGCGGGAGATCCTCGGCGTCGAGGTGTTCAACACCTTCGGCATGACCGAGTGCTCGATCGACGTCACCGCGGCGTTGTACGACCCGGCGGAGCCCGGCGAGATCGTCCCGGCGGGCACCCCGCTGCCCAACACCCGGATCCTGGTGCTGGACGCGGCGGACAACCCGGTTCCGGTCGGGCTGCCGGGGGAGATCTGCGTCGCGGGGGTCCACCTGGCCCGCGGCTACGTGAACCGTCCCGACGCCACCGCTGCCCGGTTCACGCCCAACCCGTTCGCGACCGTGCCGGGCGAGCGGCTCTGCCGCAGCGGCGACCTCGGGCGCTGGCGTGCCGACGGGTCGCTCGAGGTACTGGGCAGGCGCGACCACCAGGTCAAGGTGAACGGGGTGCGGATCGAACTGGGCGAGGTCGAGGCCGCGCTCAACACCCACCCCGACGTCCGCGTCGGCATCGTGAGCGTGCACCAGCCCGACGGCGGCGACAAGCGGCTGGTCGCGCACGTGCTGCCGGCCGACGGCGCCCGGCCCGTCGCCGCCGACCTGCGTGCGCACCTCGGCAGGCGGCTGCCCGCGCCGATGCTGCCGTCGATCTTCCTCGTCCTCGGCGAACTGCCGGTCACGTCGAGCGGCAAGGTCGACCGCGCGGCGCTGCCCGCACCCGACGGCCACCGGTCCGACCTGGCCGGCGAGTACGTCGCGCCGAGCACCCCGGACGAGTGCGCGGTCGCCGCCGTCTGGGCCGACGTGCTCGGCGTCGACCGGGTCGGCGCACGGGACAACTTCTTCGAGCTGGGCGGGCACTCCCTGCTCGCCACCCGGGTGGTCTTCCGGTTGCGTCAGGACCACGGGGTCGAGCTGCCGCTCGCCGACATGTTCACCACGCCGACCGTGGCGGGAGTCGCCGAACTGCTCGGCAGGCTCAGGTCCGGGGCCGCCGCGACCGCGATCACGCCGGTGGCCGGACGGGACGACCTCGTGCTCTCGTTCGCCCAGCAGCGGTTGTGGTTCCTCGACCAGCTGGACCCGGGCAGCACGGAGTACCTGGTGCCGTTCGCGTTGCGCCTGCGCGGCCCGCTCGACACCGGGGCACTGGAAGCCGCCCTGACCGACGTGGTCGCCAGGCACGAGACGTTGCGCACCAGGTACGTGGCCGTCGACGGCGAGCCGACGCAGGTCATCGATCCGCCTGGCCTGCTGCGCCTGACGCGTGCCGCGCTCGGTGACCGGGACGTCGCCGCCGTCGTCGACGAGGAGAGCATGCGGCCGTTCGCGCTCGACCGCGAGTGGCCGATCCGGGCGGGGCTGGTGGGCGTCGCCGCCGACGAACACCTGTTCCTGCTGACCATGCACCACATCGGCGGCGACGCGTGGTCGACCGGGTTGCTGTTCGCCGAGCTGGCGCGGCGCTACGACGCGCACCTCGCCCGCGACGGGTCCACCGTGGACGCACTGCCCGTGCGGTACGCGGACTTCGCGGCGTGGCAACGGGACTGGTTCACCGGCGCGGTCCGCGACGATGAGCTGGCCTACTGGCGGGACCGGCTCGCCGGCCTGACCCCGACGGAGCTGCCGACCGACCGCCCACGCGCGGCACGGCGCGAGGTGGCCGGCGCGGTCGTGTCCCTCGACGTGCCTGCCGAGACCGGCGACGCGGTGCTCGGCATCGGCAGGACCCTCGGCGCCACCCCGTTCATGGTGCTGCTCGCCGCCTTCCAGGTGCTGCTCGCCCGCTACACCGGCGAGCACGACGTGGTCGTCGGCACCCCGGTCGCCGGCCGGACCAGGGCCGAGACGGCGGAGATGATCGGGCTCTTCGTCAATACGCTGGTACTGCGTGGCGACACGGCGGGCGATCCGGGGTTCCCGGAGCTCGTCGCCAGGGTCCGGGACGCGGCCGTACGCGACTACGCGCACCAGGACCTGCCGTTCGAGCAGTTGGTCGACGAGCTGACCCCAGAGCGGGACCTGTCCAGGAACCCGTTGTTCCAGATCATGTTCGAGGCCGACGCCGCCGGAGCGGCCACCCCTGAGTTCGGCGCCGCGGCCGTCGAGTGGGTGCACGGTGCGTGGCACCCGGCGAAGTTCGACCTCAGCGTGCGCGTCGAGCACCGGCCGGACGGCGCGATGAGCGTGCACGTCGAGTACGCCACCGCCTTGTTCGACCGCACCACCGTCGAACGGCTCGCCGGGCACTACCGCACGCTGCTGGCGAGCATCGCGGCGCGACCGGACACGCCGGTGCACGACCTGGAACTGCGCACCGAGGCCGAGCGGCGGGCGTGGCTCGACCTAGGTGCGGGCACGCGGGCCGAGGAGTACACCGCGTCCGTGCCGGAGCTGTTCGAGCGGCGCGTGGCGGCCGCCCCGGACACGGTGGCCGTGGTGTTCGGCGAGCTGGAGCTGACCTACGCGCGGCTGAACGAGCGGGCCAACCAACTCGCCCACCACCTGCGCCGCCTAGGCGTCGGCCGGGAGACCCCCGTCGCGGTCTGCCTCGAACGCGGGCCCGAGGTCGTCGTCGCGTTGCTCGGGGTGCTCAAGGCCGGCGGCGCCTACGTGCCGTTCGACCCGGACCACCCCCGGCGGCGGCTGTGGTCGATGCTCGACGACGCGGGCGCGGACGTCGTGCTCACCCAGCAACGGTTCGTCGACCGACTCACCAGCGGACGGGCGAAGGTGCTCGCGATCGACGACGACCAGCCGCCCTGCGCGGAGGAGAGCACCGACAACCCGGCGACCGTCCTCGGGCGGGACGACCTCGCGTACATGATCTACACCTCGGGCTCGACCGGGCAGCCGAAGGGCGTGCTGATCCAGCACGGTTCCTACGCCGAGCACTGCGCGGTGATCGCCGCCGAGTACGACATCGTGCCCGGCGACCGGGTCGTGCTGCTCTCCGCGCTGACCTTCGACGTCGCGATGGACCAGATGGCGGCCACGCTGCTGGCCGGCGCGACGGTCGTGGTGAGCGACCCGGTGTTCTGGAGCCCGGCCGAGCTGCCCGACCGGCTCGCCAGGTACGGGGTGACCACCGTGGAGATCACCCCGGCCTACTACCGGGAGGTGCTCGCCTCCCTCGGCTCCGACACCGACCGGCTGGCCGGCGTCAAGCTGATGAACGTCGGCAGCGACGTCGTCACCGTGGACGATGCCCTGCGCTGGGCGGAAACCGGGATGCCCGGCCGGTTCCTGTGCAACTACGGCCCGACCGAGGCGACCGTCACCTGCCTGCTGCACCCCGTGTCCGGCGACCTGCGCGACCTGCGCGGCGAGGCCGCGTTGCCGCTGGGGCGGCCGGTCGCCGGTACCCGCGCCTACGTCGTCGACGAACACCTGCGGCCGCTGCCCGTCGGGGTGCCCGGTGAGCTGTTGCTCGGCGGGGTCCGGCTCGCCCGCGGCTACCACCGGCGGCCCGCGCTGACCGCCGAGCGCTTCGTGCCGGACCCGTTCGGCGACGTGCCGGGCGCGCGGCTGTACCGGACGGGCGACCTCGTGCGGCGCAGGGCGGACGGCGAGCTCGAGTTCCTCGGCCGTATCGACCAGCAGGTGAAGGTCCGGGGCTTCCGGATCGAGCTGGGGGAGGTCGAGGCCGCGCTCGCCGGGCACCCCGACGTTCGCGCGGTCGCCGTGGTCGCGACGGGCGCGAGTGCCGGTGAGCGGGAGCTGGCCGCATACCTCGTGATGCGCGACGGGGCGCCGGTCGACCCGGTCCGGCTGCGGGCACACCTGCGCGAGCAGGTGCCCGAGTACATGATCCCGTCCTGGTGGACGGGCCTGCCCGCGCTGCCGCTGACCTCCAGCAAGAAGGTCGACCGCAAGGCGCTGCCCGCGCCGGACCGGTCCCGGCCGGACCTCGACGCGTCCTACGTCGCGCCGCGGGACCCCGCGGAGGAGGTCGTCGGTGAGATCTGGGCCGAGGTGCTCGGGCTGGACCGGATCGGCGTGCACGACGACTTCTTCGCCGCGGGCGGGCATTCACTGCTCGCCACCCGGGTCCTCGCCAGGCTGCGGGACGCGTTCGCGGTCGAGCTACCGCTGCGTGCCCTGTTCGAGGCGACCACCGTGGCGGACCTCGCCGAGGTGGTGCGGACGGCGATCGAGGCGGAGATCGACCAGCTCACCGACGCCGAGGTCGCGCTGCAACTGGCCAGGGAGGGCGACCGATGACCACGATGTCCCGCGAGGAGCTGCTGCGGCTGCGCCTGCGTGGCACGGCGAAACCCAAGCAGACCAACGAGATCGCGCCCGTACCGAGGGACGGCGGGTTGCCGCTCTCGTACGCGCAACGCAGGCTGTGGCTGGTCGACCGGATGCGCCCCGGCGGTACCGAGTACCTGATGCCGGTGCTGCTGCGGCTGCGTGGCGCGCTGGACACCTCGGCCCTGCGGCGCGCACTGGACGAAGTCGTGGCCCGGCATGAGGTGCTGCGCACCCGTTACGCCACTGTGGACGGTGAGCCGGTGCAGGTGATCGATGCGCCGGGGCCGGTGCCCTGGGCCGAGGTCGTCGGCGAACGGCGGCTCGCCGAGGTGGTGGCTGCGGCCGGCAGGCGGCCGCTCGACCTGGCCACCGAGTGGCCGGTCCGCGCGGTGCTGGCCCGAGTGGCCGCCGACGAGCACGCCTTGTTGCTGACCCTGCACCACATCGCGGCCGACGGGTGGTCGGAGTCGGTGCTGCTGACCGAGTTGGACGCCCTGTACCAGGCGTTCGCGGCCGGCAGGCCGTCCACGCTGCCACCGCCCGCCGTGCAGTACGCGGACTTCGCGGCCTGGCAACGCGCACGGCTGTCCGGGACACGGCTCACCGAGCGCCTCGACTACTGGCGTACTCGGCTGTCCGGGCTCGCGCAGCTCGAACTGCCGACCGACCGGCCACGCGGTCCGGTCCGGGACGCCGACGGCGCCACGGTCGCGTTCACCGTCCCGGCCGACCTCGCCGGCGCGCTGACCGACCTCGGCCGCAGGCACGCCGCCACCCCGTTCATGGTGCTGCTCACCGCGTTCCAGCTGCTGCTGGGCCGCTACGCCGGCCAGACCGACGTGGTGGTCGGCAGTCCCGTCGCCGGGCGGGACCGGACCGAGCTGGACCGGGCGATCGGCCTGTTCGTCAACATGGTCGTGCTGCGCACCGACCTGTCCGGCGACGGGTCCTTCACCGACGTCCTCGCCAGGGTGCGGGAAACCGCGTTCGGCGCGTACGAGCACCAGGACATCCCGTTCGAGCGGCTGGTCGACGAGCTGGCGCCGGTGCGGGACGCATCCCGCACCCCGTTGTTCCAGGTGGTCTTCCAGCTCGCCACCACCGCGGACGAGCCACCCACCGGGCTGCTCGCCGAGCAGGCGCGGGCCGGGTGGAGCATGGCCAAGTTCGACGTGAGCCTCGCGCTCGTCCCCCAGCCGGACGGTTCGCTCGCCGGGGAACTCGAGTACGCCACCGCCCTGTTCGACCACGCCACCATCGAGCGGATGGCCGGGCACTACCTGCGGCTGCTGACCAGCATCGCGGCTCGGCCCGACTGGCCGGCACGCAGGCTGGAGCTGCTGACCGACGCCGAGCGCGCGCGGTTGCTGGCGTGGAGCGGCCCTGGCGAGAGCTTCCCGACCGGGCCGAGCCTGCCCGAGGTGTTCCAGGAGCAGGTCGCGCGTACCCCGGACGCGGTCGCGGTGAGCCACAACGGCGCCAGGCTCACCTACGCCGGACTCAACGCGCGGGCGAACCGGCTCGCGCACCACCTGCGCGGCACCGGCGTCGGCCGGGAGACGCTGGTGGGTGTCTGCCTCGGCCGCGGCACCGACGTGGTGGTCGCATTGCTCGGCGTCCTCAAGGCGGGCGCGGGGTACGTCCCGCTCGACCCGGAACAGCCGGTCGCGCGCCTCGCCCACATCGTCGCCGACGCCGGGATCGACGTCGTCGTCTGCTCGGACGAGCTGACCGGGCGGTTCGCCGGCGGGGCGGTGACCACCGTGGCACCGGGCCAGGACACCGGGCCGGACACCGACCCGAGCCCACTGTCCACAGCGGACAACGTGGCGTACGTGATCTACACGTCCGGCTCGACCGGCCTGCCGAAGGGCGTGCCGGTGACCCACGGGAACGTGTTGCGGCTGCTGCGGTCGTGCGCGGCGGACTTCGGGTTCGGCCCGGCCGACGTGTGGACCCTGTTCCACTCCTACGCCTTCGACTTCTCGGTCTGGGAGCTGTGGGGCGCGCTGCTCCACGGCGGCCGGGCCGTGGTCGTGCCGTTCCCGGTCTCCCGCTCCCCGAGGGAGTTTCTCGACCTGCTGATCACCGAGCGGGTCACCGTGCTCAACCAGACCCCGTCGGCGTTCCGGGGTCTGCTCAGCGCGGTCGACGAGGTCGACCTCGCGCCGGACGCGCTGGCCCTGCGCCAGGTGGTGTTCGGTGGCGAGGCGCTGGACGTCGCGGAGCTGCGGCCGTGGTTCACGCGGTTCGGCGACACCGGGCCCCGGCTGGTGAACATGTACGGGATCACCGAGACCACCGTGCACGTGACCCTCCGCCCGGTCGGGCCGGCCGAGGACCGGCGCAGCCCGATCGGCCGCCCGCTGCGCGATCTGCGGGTGTACGTGCTCGACCGGGAGCTCGAACCGGTGCCGGTCGGGGTGCGTGGCGAGGTCCACGTGGCCGGGCCTGGACTGGCCAGGGGCTACCTCGACCGGCCAGGTCTGACGGCCGACCGGTTCCGCCCCGACCCCTTCGCGACCACGCCGGGGGAGCGGATGTACCGCACCGGGGACCTGGCCCGGTTCACCGCGGACGGCGACCTGGAGTTCCTCGGCCGGGCCGACGACCAGGTCAAGATCCGGGGGCACCGGATCGAACCGGGTGAGGTCGAGGCCGCCATCGCCACGCACCTGTCGGTGGCCGGGGCCGTGGTCGTCGCCCATCAGGGTGCCGGCGAGCGGGAACACCGGCTGGTGGCCTACGTGGTGCCGGTCGACGGTCACGCGGTCGGGGTGGCGGACCTGCGTGACCACCTCGGCCGGAGGCTGCCCTCGTACATGGTGCCGGCCGTGTTCGTGCCGGTCGACGCGCTCGCGGTGACGGCCAACGGGAAGGTCGACCGTGCGGCGCTGCCCGACCCGGACGAGTACCGCGGCGCGCACGAGGGCGACCGCGTCGCGCCACGCACCCCCGTCGAGCGGCTCATCGCGGAGGCGTGGGTGGAGGAGCTCGGCGGGCCGGCAGCCGGCGTGCACGACAACTTCTTCAGCATGGGCGGCGACTCGATCCGCGCCATCCGCGTGATCGGCGCGCTGCGGAAGCGCGGGATCGAGCTGACCGTGACCGACCTGCTGGTGCACCAGACCATCAACGGGCTCGCCGCGCACCTCGACGCCACCGCACAGTCCACTGTGGACAGTGTGGAGGAGTGGCGGGTCGAACCGTTCGCGCTGCTCGGCGACGCCGACCTGGCCGCGCTGCCTGCCGGACTGGTCGACGCGTACCCGATGTCGATGGTGCAGGCCGCGATGGTCTACCAGATGCTCGCCGACGAGCAGGAGAGCCCGTACCACAACATCACGCTCTTCCCGATCGTCGACGACGCCCCGTTCTCGCTGCCCGCACTGCGCGCGGCCGCGGCGCGCCTGGCCGCACGCCACGAGATCCTGCGCACCAGCTTCGACCTCACCGGCTACACCGAGCCGTTGCAGCTGGTCGCCGCCACCGGTGTCGTCGAGGTCGGCTACGACGACCTGCGCGGGCTCCCGGCCGACGAGCGGGACGCGGCCGTGCGGCGGTTCGTGGCCGCCACCCGGAGCAGGCCCTTCGACGTCGGGCGGGCCCCGTTGCTGCGCTTCCACGCGCACCAGACCGAGGACGACCGGTGGACCTTCTCGTTCATCGAGTGCCACGCCATCCTCGATGGCTGGAGCCACCACTCGCTGATCACCGAGCTGATGGCCGGGTACCGGACGATCCGCGACGGCGGCGAGCCGGAGCCGGCCGAGGCGCCCCCGGTCCGGTTCGCGGACTACGTCGCACAGGAGAAGCGGTCGCTCGCGTCCATGGTGGACAGTGAGTTCTGGGCGGATCGGCTCGGCCGGTTCGACCGGGTCGAGCTGCCTGCCGCCTGGGCGGCGGCACCAGGGGCGGGCGAGCGGCCCTTCCAGCTCCGGGTGCCCTTCGGCGACCTCGAGCCGGGACTGCGCAGGCTGGCCGGTGCGGCCGGGGCGCCGCTCAAGAGCGTGCTGTTCGCGGCGCACGTGAAGGTGCTCAGCGTGCTCAGCGGCCGGTCCAGGTTCCACACCGGACTCGTCGCCAACGGACGGCTGGAGACCGACGGCGGCGCCGCGGTGTGCGGCATGCACCTCAACACCCTCCCGGTCGGCGTCGAGCTGACCGGCGCCACGTGGACCGACCTGGTCAGGGAGGTGCTCGCCGCGGAGGTGGCGGTGTGGCCGCACCGCAGGTACCCGCTGCCGGAGATGCAGCGCGCGTGGGGCGGTGGCACCCCGCTCGTCGACATCGCGTTCACCTACCTCGACTTCCACGTGCTCGACAGCAGGCGGATCGAGTCGGCCGGGGTCGTCGACGTCAGTCCCAACGAGTTCGCCCTCGACGTGTGGACCTTCCCGGGCACGCTGTTCGTGTCCTGCCGGCCCGACCGGATCAGCAGGGCCAACGGGCAGCGGCTCGCCGCGTTGTACCGCCGCGTGCTGGCGGACATGGCCGCCGACGTGCTCGGCGACGCGCGGACGACCGCGCTCGACGAACGGGAGACCGCACGGCTGCTGGCCTTCGCCGAGGGGCCGCGCGCGGACTACCCCGACGCGTGTGTGCACGAGCTGTTCGAACGCCAGGTCCGCCGCACGCCCCAGGCGGTCGCGTTGCGGTGCGCGGACGGGACGACGGTCGGCTACGCGGAACTCAACGCCCGCGCCAACCGGCTCGCCAGTTACCTGCGGTCCAGGGACGTCGGGCCGGAGTCCCTCGTCGGCGTGTTGCTGCGGCGCGGCCCCGAGCTGGTGGTCGCGTTGCTCGCCGTGCTCAAGGCCGGCGCGGCGTACCTCCCGCTCGACCCCGGCGACCCGCCCCGGCGCCTGACCACCCTGCTCGACGAGGCAGGCGCCATCCTCGTGCTCACCGAGTCCGCCCTGGCCGATCCGCTCCCCGCGTCTGCCGTCCTGCTCGACACGAACACCGACATCGCCGCACAGCCCGACGTGGACCTCGACAGCGGCGCGACCCCGTCCTCGCTCGCGTACGTGGTCCACACGTCCGGCTCCACGGGCACGCCCAAAGGTGTCATGATCGAGCACCGCAACGTGGTCAACTACCTGTCCTGGTGTCTTGGCACCTACACCCCGCGCGGCGGCACCGGTGCCGCGCTGTACTCGTCGATGGCCTTCGACCTCCCGGTGACCACGGTGTTCCCCGCGCTGCTTTCCGGCCAGCCGGTGACCATCACCCCGGACGACGGCCTGCCGGGGATCGGCGCGCTGGCGGCGGAGCTGGAGCGCGGTGAGTTCGGTCTGCTCAAGCTCACCCCGTCCCACCTGGCCGTGCTCAACCAGACCCTGTCCGCCGACGCGGTCCGCAGAGCCACCGGCAGGGTGATCGCAGGTGGCGAGGAACTGGTCGGTGACGTGGTCTCCGCCTGGGCGCGGCACGCCCCGGACACGGTGGTGGACAACGAGTACGGGCCGACCGAGACCACCGTCGGCTGCTCGCTGTTCGAGGCGAGGGCCGCCGACCTGCCCACCGGGGTGCTGCCGATCGGCAGGCCGATCGCCAACACGGTGCTCCGGGTGCTCGACGCGAACCAGCGGCCGGCCCCCGTCGGGGTGGTCGGGGAGCTGTACATCGGCGGTGCGCAGCTCGCCCGCGGCTACGTCGGGCGACCCGGGCTGACGGCGGAGCGGTTCGTGCCCGACCCGTACTCGTCGGTGCCCGGACAGCGTCTGTACCGCAGCGGCGACCTCGCACGCTACCGCGAGGACGGCACCCTGGAGTTCGCCAGCCGGGTCGACCACCAGGTCAAGGTGCGCGGGTACCGGATCGAGCTCGGCGAGGTCGAGGCCGCGTTGTGCGGACACCCGGCGGTCGCCGAGGCCGCGGTCCTGGTCCACACGACGGCCGGCGGCGACCGGGACCTGGTCGGTTACCTGGTCCCCGCCGGTGCCGCGCCGGTCGACCCGGCCGCCGTGCGGGACTGGCTGGCGACCCTGCTGCCCGCCCACCTCGTCCCGGCGGCGCTGGTGGTGCTCGACGCGCTACCGCTCACCCCGAACGGCAAGGTGAACCGGGCGTTGCTGCCCGAGCCGGCCGATCCCCGCGACGGGGCCGCCCTGGTCGCGCCGAGAACCGCGACCGAGCGCATGCTCGCCGGCGCGCTGGCCGAGGTGCTCGGGCGCGCGGCGGTCGGGGTCGACGAGGCGTTCACCGACCTCGGCGGGCACTCGATGACGGTCATGCGGGTCATCGTGAAGCTCCGCGACGAGCACGGGATCTCGGTGCCGTTCCGGGACTTCTACCAGCACCGCACGGTCGCCGAGCTGGCCCGCGCCATCGACCCCGGCGCTCGTGCCGGCCTCCGGTCCACCGTGGCCTCGGACTGGGAGGCCGACCGGGACTGGTCCGACGCGCTGCTGTGGTTCCGCCGCACCGGTGACAAGCCGCCGCTGTTCTGTCTGTACCCGGGCGGTGGCCAGTGGTACGTGCACCTGGCCGAGTGCCTCGACCAGGACCGCCCGGTGGCCGCGCTGGAATGGCCGGGCCTGCACCGTGACGCGCCGTCCCCGCAGAGCATCGGCAGCGTCGCCGAGGTGTTCGTCGCCCAGCTGCGCGCGGTGCGGCCCACGGGTCCGTACCACCTGTTGGGCTGGTGCGGCGCCGGCCCGGTGACCATCGAGATGGCCTACCGGCTCCGGCGTGACGGCGAGCAGGTCACCACGATCCTGCTCGACCCGGCCCTGGACAGTCACACCCGCGAGAACCTCTGGGAGGAGACCGCGATGTTCGTGCGGGGCGAGTCCGTGCTGGAGAAGCTCGACCAGGCGCGGACCGACGCCGAGATCGCCGAGCTGCAACGCGAGTTCCTCGAAGTGCTCGACTACATCATCGACGAGGGCGGCAAGGACGCCCCGCTGCCCGGCGACACCTTCTGGGCCGGCAGGCTGCGGGTGTGGCGGGAGCTGACCCAGGCGATGCTCGGCTACCGGCAACGGCTCTGCCCCGGCCCCTTGCACCTGCTCGTCGGCGACGAGCTGGCTGGCGGCGGCCACGACGTCTCGTGTGGACAGACGTTCGCCGAGTACCTGGACCGGTGGGGTGAGCTGACGCCGGAGGGGCTCGAGGTGCACCGGGTCGGTGGTGACCACCTCGGGGTGCTGCGCAGGCCGCACGTCGCCGGCCTCGCCCGGCTGCTCACTCGCCTCATGGCCGCGTCCGAACCAGTACAACGAGACACAGCAAAGGATGTGCAGTGATGTCGACAGCCATCGACGTCGACGCTCATGCCGGCGTCGTCACCATGAACAGAGCGGACGGGCTGGCCGCCGAACAGGTCGCGGGCAGACTCCTGGCGGTGGCGGGCGGCCGGATCGACGACCCGTCATGGATCGCCGAGGCGAGCCTGCTCTGGCACGATCTGCCCGAGCAGCTGCGGCGGTCGCTCGTGACCTACCGGCGCGACTCGGGCCGGAGTGGCGCGTTGCTGGTCCGCGGACTGCCGATCGACGAGTCCCGTGTTCCCGAGACGCCGATGGTGAGCGGGTCCGTGCAGCGGCAGGCGACCGTGCCCGCCGCCCTGCTGGTGCTCGCCGCCAGCGCCTTCGGCGACCCGATCGCGTTCAGCAAGGAGAAGTCCGGGGCCATGGTGCAGGACGTGGTGCCGGTGCCGGGCAGTGAGGAGCTGCAGGGCAACGAGGGCTCGGTCCTGCTGACCTTCCACAACGAGAACGCCTTCCACGAGCACCGCCCGGACTTCGTGCTGCTGGTCTGCCTGCGCGCCGACCACGACCGGGTCGCCGGGCTGCGCACCGTGTCGATCCGCCAGGTCTACGACCGGCTCGGCGACGCGCACCGGGAAGCGTTGTTCAGCGCGGAGTTCGTCACCGCGCCGCCGCCGTCGTTCGGGGTCGGCGGCCCGGCGTCGGTGCCGCACGCCGTGCTGTCCGGCGCGCAGGACGACCCGGACGTGATGGCCGACTTCGCGGCCACCGAGCCGTTGACCGAGCGGGCCGGCGCCGCGCTGGCGGAACTGCGGTCCCTGTTCGTCGCGCACGCGCTCACCCACTACCTGACACCCGGCGACCTGGCTGTCGTGGACAACCGGACGACGCTGCACGGCAGGACGAGCTTCACCCCGCGCTACGACGGGCGGGACCGGTGGCTGCAACGCACGACCGTGGTGCAGAACCTGCGCCGGTCCCGGGCCCTCCGGGTCGCCGACGGCCACGTGCTGGCCGGGTGAGGACGTGACCGCACAGGTCGAGCGTGCCGAGGTCCCGCCGCCCGTCGCCGACGTGTCCGTCTTCGAGGCGATGGAGTCGGAGGTCAGGGCGTACTGCCGAACGTTCCCCGTGGTGTTCACCCGCGCGCGTGGCGCCGAGCTGTACGCGGAGGACGGCCGGCTGTTCATCGACTTCTTCTGCGGTGCGGGGAGCCTGAACTACGGCCACAACAACCCCCACATCAAGCGCAAGGTGGCCGGCTACCTCGCCGCCGACGGCATCAGCCACGGCCTGGACATGTACACCGCCGCGAAGCGGGAGTTCCTCACCGCGCTGCGGGAGGTCGTACTCGTCCCGCGCGACCTCGGCTACAAGGTACAGTTCTGCGGCCCGACCGGTACCGACGCCGTGGAGGCCGCGCTCAAGCTGGCCCGCAAGGCGACCGGCAGGCGGGGGATCGTCTCGTTCGCGGGCGCGTACCACGGCATGTCCCTCGGCTCGCTCGCCGTCACGGGCAGCAGGAAGGCGCGGGCCGCGGGCGGCGGGGTGGCCGGCGTGACGTTCGTGCCCTACGAGGACGGTCCACACGGGCCGTTCGACTCGATCGGCTACCTGGAACGGATGTTCACCGACCAGTCGTCCGGGATGGACCTCCCGGCGGCGGTGATCGTCGAACCGTTGCAGATGGAGGGCGGCGTCTACCCGGCGTCCCGCGAGTGGCTGCGGGCGCTGCGGGAGCTGACCCACCGCCACAGCGTGCTGCTGATCTGCGACGAGATCCAGGCCGGCTGCGGGCGGGCGGGCACGTTCTTCGCCTTCGAGCACGCCGGTGTCGTGCCGGACATAGTGACGATGTCGAAGTCCTTGTCCGGCTACGGGTTCCCGCTGGCGATCACGCTGTTCCACCCGGAGCTCGACGTGTGGTCGCCCGGCGAGCACGCCGGCACCTTCCGCGGCAACCAACTCGCCTTCGTCGCCGGTACCGCGGCGCTGGAGCTGTGGCAGCGCACCGAGTTCCACACCGCGCTCGCGGCCGAGAGCCAGCGGCTCGACCGCTTCGCCGACGAGATCCGCCTCCTCGACCCGGCGATCACGGTCCGCGGCAGGGGGATGGTCCTCGGCGTCGACGTCGGCGCGGCGGGCGGTGGACCGCGGGCGAACCGCGTCCAGCGGCACTGCTTCGACAACGGCCTGATCGTCGAACTGTGCGGCCGCGACGACGAGGTGGTCAAGGTCCTGCCACCGCTGACGATCGACCCGGCCCGGCACGAGCGCGGGCTGGACGTACTGCGCCGGGCGCTCGTCGCCACGGGCTAGGAGGTTTCGGTGCGACACCTGCTCTCGATCAGTGATCTCGACGACAACGACCTGCGGCACGTGGTCCAGCGCGGCGCGCAGTTCTCCGCCGGGTCGGCGGGCTCGGCCGCCCCGCTGCGGGGCAGGGTCGTCGGCATCTACTTCAGGAAGACCTCGACCCGGACGCGGACGGCGTTCTCGACGGGCGCGCTGCGGCTCGGCGCGCAGATCGTCAGCTACGGCCCCAACGACCTGCAGGAGAACACCGGCGAGGCGGTGGAGGACACCGCGGCAGTGCTGTCCGGGATGCTGGACGGCCTGGTCGCGCGCACCGCGGGCAGCCAGGCCGAGCTGGCCGCGTTCGCCGCGCAGAAGCGGATGGCGGTGGTGAACGCGATGAGCGCGGACGAGCACCCGACACAGGCGCTCACCGACCTCACGACGATGACCAGGCGGTTCGGGGACGTCAGTGGGCTGCGGGTGCTGTACGTCGGGGAGGGCAACAACACGGCGTCGGCGCTGGCGCTCGCGCTGTCCCGGTTCCCCGGCGCCGAGCTGCACCTGCGGACGCCGCCGGGGTACGGCATCGACGCCAGGTTCCTGCACGCCGCCGCGATCGCGGCGAAACGCAGCGGTGCCAAGGTGGTAGAACGGCACGACATGACCGACCTGCCCACGTTCGACGTCCTCTACACGACCCGCTGGCAGACCACGGGGACGACGAAGCCGGACCCGGACTGGCGGGCGGTCTTCGCACCGTTCCAAGTGGACGGTGAGCTGCTCGCGACCAGTCCTGGTGCGGTGTTCATGCACGACCTTCCCGCGCACCGGGGCGAGGAGGTCACCGCGGAGGTGCTCGACGGCGTGGCGAGCATCGCCTTCGACCAGGCGGAGGACAAGTTCCACAGCGCCCGCGCGGTGCTCGAGTGGTGCGTGGGCTGAGGTGTCGTGGAGCGAGCCGTGGTACACGGTGTGCACACGTCGCCACCGGCGGCGAAGATCACCGTCGTAGGCGTGCCACACGCCGCCGCCTCGGCGGCGGTATTCCGGATCGTCGCGGAACAGAAGGTGGAGCCCGGCCTGATGAGCCAGCACCCGGCCGACGGCGCGACGATCGCCATCACCGTGCCCAGGTCTTCGGGCCCGCCCGTGCTGACCGCCCTCCGCGCCGTCCGCACGAGGATCGGCTTCCAGCGGGTCGACCTCGAGGACGACGTCGTCGTGCTCACGCTGACCGGCGCGGGCCTGCGCACCGATCCCACCGTGCCGGCGACCTTCTGTGAGGTGCTGGCGCGCGGGGGAGTGCGACTGGGACTGGTGACCATCGAGAACGGCCGGATCTCGGTGGTCTGTGGCTCGTTCGAGGTCGAGGTCGCCGTGCGGACGTTGTGCGAGGCGTTCGAGGTGGGAGCTGACCACGCCATCCGAGGGCGGGCCGGTCTCGTTCGTTGACATCCGCTGCACCAGGTCGACCTGGGCGCGCCCCTCAAGTCCAGGAGCGAGAAGCACCTGCGGCTGGTCACCTCCCGAGCCGGCGGACGTGGCAGTGGACAGCTGAGTCCGAGGTCGCACCCGGCGACGTGCATGGGGCGACGTGCATGGGGTGGGGGTCATGACGGACCGGCAGGCGTCGCGATGGGACGCGTACTTTCGGCTTAAGACCGTGTCTCACGTGGCAGCTTTGCGGAGTTTTCTTGTATTAGGTGAGGGCAGCAGCGAGGGTGAGGAAGGCCAGAAAGTGGCTGGCTTTCCGGCTGGACGCCGTCAGCGTCAGGGGCCGCGGCGCGGCTGAACTAAAAGGAAGGAGCCGCGCCGCGCGTATCAGCCGCGTAGTGGGTCCCACGATGGGGTGAATCCGACGCTCGTTCGACATCCCGGAGTAGCACCGGCTACACCAGTCACGTACGCGGAATGACCACTTCAGCGGAGATGCATGTCCTGGCTCAGGAGCTGCGGAAGTGTTGGTTGGCGCCGCCGTGGCAGCGGTATTGGATGGTCGGCGTGCTGTCGGCGCTACTTGCACCTCTCACATCGAGGCACTTGCCGGCGAAGGTCCGAATCTCCACCTCGCCGTAGCCGACGCCGCGAACACGGAAGTGTTGGTTGGCGCCGCCGTGGCAGCGGTACTGGATGATCGGCGTGCTGTCAGCGCTACTTGCACCCCACACGTCGAGACATTTCTCGGCGAAGGTCAGGATGCTTACTGTCGGTGCTGGTGAGGTGGCCGGCAATGGGGACACGTCAGCGCCAGTCTGGGCTGTCGCAGTGCCCGCCACGCACAAGGTGGCCAGTACCCCTGCGGCGCCGAACGCTGCCGCACGCAGCATCGAATGGATCTTGCGAGCCATCGAACAACCTCCCGTTTCTGATGCCCTGCCTCGAGTGACAGGGCATCACAAACGCTGACCCAGCCCGGCTGGGGCCGCACCCGGAATCACTCCAACAGGTGTCACACGAAAGTTCGGGTCCGTCGGGGTTGTCCGACTATGCCGTGTCGCCGTTGGGGATGCGCGGTGCGGTGCTGGGGCAGTTGTTGGCTGGTGAGGTGCGGGTCGCGGTGTTGTGCCGCACCTCGACCGAGGATTTGCAGGATCCACGGCAGTCGGTGTTGCGGCAGGTCCACAACGTCAAGGACGTGTTGCCGAAGGCGTGGATGATCGTCGCGTACTTCTACGACGTCGAGTCCGGCCGCATGGAACTGGACCAGCGGGGTCGCAAGACCGGCTACGGGCGGTTCAACATCCCCCTTCCGCGTGACGGTGGGATCGGTGACCTGCTGGCTGAGGCTGGGCAGCGGAAGCGGCGGTTCGACGTGGTGATCTGCGAGAGCATTTCCATTGTCGCCCGCCGCGCCTTCGAGGGGCTGTCGATCGAGCGGGATCTGGAACGGGCGGATGTGCCGTTGTTCGCCGCGAATGAGCCGATCACCCTGGACGGGTCGCAGGCGCAGAGGATCCTGCTGCGGGGGATCAACCGGTCGGTGGCCGAGTATGAGGCGGTCAACACCGGTGAGCAGTCCTGGGGCGGGCTGTGCGCGCACACCCGGGACGGGTTCAACATCGGCAAACCCCCACACGGCTACAAGGCGAAGGTGTACCGGCACCCGAACTCGGTGAAGGCCGACAAGGGCCACACCAAGTCCCGGCTGGAGCCGGACGGGGCGCGTGGGGAGACGGTTACGCAGATCGCGTTGTGGCGTTACCACGAGAACCTCGGCTACGGCACCATCGCCGACCGTCTCAACGCCGACCTCACCAAGTACCCGCCGCCGGTGCCGCCCGGCGAGACGCGGGCGCGGGGTGCGTGGAGCAAGACCAGCGTGTACGAGATCCTGAAGAACCCGAAGTACACCGGCTACATGGTCTACAACAAACGCGCCACCCGCTCCCGGGGCGGGAAGGTCAACGACCCGATGCTGTGGGTGTGGTCCGCCGAACCGGTACACGAGCCGCTGATCCCGAAGTGGATGTACGACGAACTCGCCGCCCGCCGCCAAGCCAAGCGTGGTTCCCGTGACGGGAACGCCCCGAACACCCATCCCAAGACCCGCCGCTCCTACGTGCTGCGGGGGATGGTGTTCCACTCGTGTGACCGGCGGATGTATGGCAACCACCGCCACGGCTCCCAGTACTACATGTGCAACCCCGCCTCCAACAACCGGGGGAGGCCGAACAAGCACGTCGGGCACGAGAAAGCCGCCTACATCCGAGAGGACGAGATCCTCGGCGTTCTACCTCGACCGAGTGTGCAGCCCGCACCGGCGAGAGCTGTTCGCGGCCGGTCTCGCCAGTACCGATGACCGCGAGACGAGACAGCGAGAGGCCGAACGAGAGCGGCTCCAACGCACTCTCGCTGACCTCTCTCGCAGACAGAACAACGACATGCGGCAAGCCCAGGACAGTGCCCCCGACGACCCCTTCAGCCAGGGGTTGCGAGAGACCTATAACACCCTGGAAACCGAACGCCGGACCACTCTCGCCGCCATAGACGACCTGGACGCCGCCGAGCGGGCCGAACCCACCCGGCCCGCCGCCGAGGACGTCGACCTGTTGAATGCGCTGCCTTACCTGACGCTCAACCTTGCCCAGGCGCCCCAGCAGCTCCTCCGGGGTCTGTTCGAGATCACCAGCCTCACCATCCGCTTGCACGCGGACAGTGACGACGCAACGATCACCATCAGGCTTCCAGCAACGGAGCTACCCGTCATCGCCGAAGCCGCAGAAAGGATCACGAACACCATGAACACCGCACAAGAGACGCCTGCTCAGCCAGCGGGTACTTCTTGTGCGGATGCTGTACGTGCCCCCGGTGCGATTCGAACGCACACTGGACGGGTTTTGAATCCGATCAGGAACATGGCCCTAACCAGCACAAACGCATCTGCGCGCGTCTGCGGGGGTGGGCATGGGGTGCGGGGCGCGCGTTCAGTTGCCTTCTGGCGACACGCTGATGTCGGTAGTCGTACCACACCAGCATCCTGTCAATAAGCGCTCTACGCCTGTCTCAGCGCTCTGTTCCCGTGATCGGGGAGCGCTTCCCATCAAATGGCCGCCCGCTGCATGGCCTCCTTGTGTCGTGGAACGGTGACGGCAGGCGACCTGAAGCTCAGACGTCTTCTGCTGGCGTTTCGGCGTGGTGTCTGAGGGGGCGTGTCTTGGTGGTCGACTCAGTCTCGCCGCCGATTGGCGGTCCCTCTGGCCATAGGGTCGATAGTTCATCTGGAGTCAGCGGCGATCGGTATGCCGTGCCGATAACCATCCGTGCGGTTTCTTTCGGTCCCCTGTCGGCGAGTCTGACGAACCAGTCGATTCCAGCTGGGTAGGCCCACAGATAGGTTCGCAGTAGTGGGTTCACCCCGCGGTCCGCAAGCATGTCCCCGATGGCGTCCTCGGTCCAGAACGGTGCATGCATCTTCGCGATGGCTACACAGTCGGGGACGCTGGCACCATCGTTGATCGCGAGGTGAAGCTTGGCGCGAACGAGTTCGATGTAGTGGGTGAGCCGTACGCGTGCGATCAGTGGTCGGTCGTTGGGGCAAACGAATAACGGGAGTGCTTGAGCTAAGCCTTCCAGTAACACCTGCTGTTGGGCGTGTACGGAAGTGATTCTAACCCAGGGTACATCCTCTTGTTGGCAGCTTTGTGCGTAACTCGCGCATTGCAGGCCGTGGCCGAGAATCTCGTGAAGCGCAAATTGACGCGCCTGAACATCCGTGAAGCTCGCGCGCCGGGAATTGATTCGCATCCGAACATTTGCACCCGCACCGTCAAGCCAATAGGCCCAGTAGGCGTCAAGGTCAACGTGCTCGATCGAGAGATTGAAGGGTGCGTCCGAGTCCGCAAGATGGCGGACGTCCAACTCTAGTTCACGAGCGTATTTTTGGATGACGTCGGCTGCGTCGACTGCGTCCACCTGTACCTCGGTGGCCTTCAATTCATCCAGGGTAGTGGGTCCCCAAGGCACGTCCAGTTCTGCCAAGTGCTGAATGGCAGTGTCGCGAACGGAAGCGATATAGGGCTCAGGCCAGCCATGTGCGTCACAGCCTTGTGTGGCTTTGATATATGCCCGGACTGGCGTCCTTATACCAAGCAATGCGTCAAGATAGGTAATTGCGGCTGACGCACGGTGAGCCAGATGTTGCGTTGAGTTGTCAACGGTTGCTGCGGTGAACAGTTCTGCAAGCCGGGAACGTACCGCCAGGCGATTCGGCGCAGCTGCTATCTCCTTGTCAGGCGGGGAACAGTCGAAGTCGACAATGGGCGGTGCGCCACGATCAATCTCGTGGCGGTTCCACGAGCGGAGCGTGATTTCGATGTCGTTCCGAAGGCTCACGCGGGTTCCCACCTTAGAGTCGCATACTGATTCGGCTGAAGATAGTCGCGGGTGAAGGTTATGAGCACGTCATCGCCATCGTAATCCCAAACGACGGACTTCTGTGCGAGGCTCTCAGTGCCGTCGGTTAGCTCTTCGGTTGCCGTTATTCCTGCAAGCTCACCGAGGTCATGATGTCGTACCCGCAACGTGTACTGCCGGGTATGTCGAGCGAACGCCTGTCGCCAGTAGAAGTCTCTCTGGAACTCTGCGCCGGAGCATACATAGCCGAAGGTGGCTGACTCGCCTGGGGCAATAGCGGGCGAAAGTTGACAAGCGAACTTCGCGACATTGTCAGCTGTGTGAAGGCGTTGAATAGCGTTCTTCGTTGGTCCCTCGCGCAACGCCACGAGTTCCAGTCGTCCACGGCTGTGCTGGAACCATAGATCGCGTGGAGCGCGATTCACTGGTTGATCTGTGAGGTTTAGGAGGTGATAGCGATACGTTACCGAGCAAAGACCGTCCTGTTCAATACGTAGATCAATCGCTAAGCTGAGGTCAACAAGATTGCCGGCGAGTGCGGCTAGTTCCCGAAGTTCATCCGGTGGGATGCGATAAATATGGCCGATATCGGCTAACTTATGGGCCATAAGTTCGGAGAGTGACATGTCGCTGAGGTCCACAGATGCTCGTGTGGCCATCGGTCGTCCCGGGCCAGGTGAGAAACTGGTCCACGAGCTACTTGCCGCAGCGGGGTTGGCGAGGCCGTCTTGGATACTCCGCGTGAGCCCTTCAGTGAACGTGTCCTCCGAGTCGGGCGCATTTTGGGGACATCCAGGCCCGCAGGGTTCAAAGAGTTGCTCTGCTGTCCAGTCCTGAAACATCTGCTCCAGGACTCGACAGTGATCGGGATAGGGCAGCTTCTTGATATCGCCTCGCATCCAGCGATGAAGCTGCGCTCGGCTCGGATAGGTACCGACAAGCGTCGGATCGACCACCTTCGCTGCCTTGTCGTATTCGCGGCAGAAGGTTCGGTAGACGGTCCATCGACGAGCACGCAGCGCGTCCTTAAGCCTGACGTGCTGATCTGACATCTATACCTCCCCATGCCCTGCCAGCCCGCGAGAAACGTAGCACGCATGCGAGACACAGATGAGACATCGCGCGACAGAGAAGCCGCGGATGCAACCTTCGTGGTAGCGCGAAGCAACCCTCGTGAGCTGCATCTTTGTGGCAGCACCGGAAGCCCGGCAGGCCCCAACGACACGGTCACCGTGAGCGGGGCGACGAACAGCCGATGGAGGAAGCTATGGCGAAGCAGACGTTCCCCCAGCTCAAGCAGGGTGGCGGCATATTGCGAAAGGTCATCGGCAGTGCCCTGCTCGTTGCTGTACTGGTGCTCGTGGTGCGGTACCCCGCTGACGCAGCCAGCGGAGTGAAGGCAGCCTGGGCCGCAGCGGGCAGCTTGGTGGATGGCCTCGTGACGTTCCTTAGGAGCGTCGGAAGCTAGTCCACGAGGTTGGCGAGAGCGCCAGCGACTCGAGCCTCCAGTGCGTCGAGATTGTCACGGGCGTCTCGAAGTTCTGCTTGGACCTCGCGGAGTTCCTCGCGAGCAGCAGCAATGCGGTCCGAGGCTGGTTCAGGCCTCGTCTGGGGACGCACCCGGCTACCACTCTTGTCCACGATCTCTACCAGGCCTTCTGCGGCAAGCAGACGCATAGCCTCGCCCACGGTATTCGGAGCCGCACCGATCTCGTCGGCAAGCTTCCGGTAGCCCGGAAGCCGGCTGCCTACCGTGTATGTGTCGTCTGCGATCCGCTTGCGTAGTTCGGCCGCGACCTGGTTGCGGTCAAGCCTCATGCATGGCCTCCGTCATTGCCCGGCTCAGGCAAGTCTAGCGCTGTCTTAAGGCAGGGATTGACAGAAGCTATCTGCCTTATCTACTGTCGCACTCACTGCAACTGCCTTAAGTCAGATGATCGGAGCGACGCGGTGTCTACACAGATCAGACGGATCGCTGACCGGGAGGTCCGCGAGGCGTGCTTGTGCAGCCTTGACCCGGACGTTTCCGCTGTTCAGCGGGACGAAGACGTGGCGTCGGAGATGGCCGAGGTTGATCGGTTGATCGAGGCTGTGGAGCGGGAGTTGGTGGAGACCGAGCGGTCGGTGTTGGTGCGGTTGACGCATGACTTCACTGATCAGCGGCGTGCGTTTCGGTCGGCGCGTCGGGCGGGTCGTGGGGTGTTGCGGTCGTTGCCGCGGGTGGTGCCGGCTGAGGCGCTGCTGCGGGCAGCTGTGGGTGGTGAGGTGGCGTGATCCGGCGTCGGCAGCCCCGGCGGCTGGCCAGCGGGTCGGTGTGGGACCGCTTGGACCTGGGTGACACCGCCGTGACCAGGTGGATGCGGGACGCGCTGTGTGCTCAGACGGACCCGGACGCGTTCTTCCCGGTCAAGGGTGAGCCGACCGGGCCAGCTAAGCGGGTGTGCCAGGCCTGCCCGGTGGCGGCCGAGTGCCTGGCCTACGCGCTGGCCCACGGTGAGCGGTTCGGGGTGTGGGGCGCCACGAGCGACCGGCAGCGCACCGCACTGCGTCGCCAGCCGGCAGGGCAGGTGGCGTGATGACCGGCGGCGGGTTCGCGTTGTGGGCCAGCTGTATCGCGGTGTTGGGCACGTTGTTGGGCGGTCTGCTGACCGGTGTGGTGCAGGCCCGGCTGGGGCGTACCGCGCGGCGAGAGACCCGCGCTGCTGACCGGCGCGCGGAGGCACTGGCCGCGGTGACTGCGCTGCTGGCCGCGGTAGCCGACCATCGCCGGACCATGTGGACGCTGGAAGACCTGCGACTGTCCGGCGCCGACGACGACACGGTGTTTGCGGCGCGTGAGGCGACGCACATCACCCGATCGGCTATCACGGCACCGCTGGCCACGGTCTGCATCCTGCTCCCGGAGCTGGGCGATTCGGCTGAGGCTGCGGTGCAGGCCACCTACGCCCTGCGCGGCGTCACCGACCAGGACGCCCTCGAACACCTGCGGTTCGCCGCGGTCGTTGCGGAGAAGCAACTGCGGCAGGCCGGGTCCCACGTGTTCGCCGCCGACTGCCGGGGCGGTGGGTGATGGGCCGCCGTCAGTATCCGTGGGTGTTCGCGACCGTGCCGTGGTCGGACTGGACGGAACCCACCCGTGGCACATACCAGGGTCTGCCGTTGCTGTCCTGGGGCCTGGCGCCGAAGGACAAGCTCGCGACCCGCGGGCAGCTGCGGGAGATGGGGCTGCGCCCCAACGGCCAGGAACCGGTGGCCTACCTGTACTTCCGGTACCGCCCGGCCCACCGGCAGGTGTTCGCCGAACTGTTCCTGATCTCCGGTGCGGCACCGAAACGCACGGCGACACCGGCCCAACAGACCGCGCTCGCGAAAGCCAACCTGGCCCGCCGGATCTGCTCGGAGTGCGGCCGGGACGCCTTCTACGTCACGCCCCGCGAGTGGGGCCGCCGGTGCGAAGCCTGTTGGGCCACCTGCCCGGACAACCCCGTCAACCAACTCGAAGCCACCGGCCACCAGGCCGCGTGAAGCAACAACACCGAGAAATACTCCTGAAAGGACAGTCATGGGCAGCCTCATGACCGACAACATCACCACCACCGGCGACCTGACCCGCCTGGCGGCGCACGTCATCGACGCGCTGTCCGGCTATGACCACCTGCCCGCGCTGGGGTCCATCGGCGTGTCCCAGTGGGGGCGGGTCTACCTCAGCCCGCGCTACGACTTCCACAAGAACGCGGAAGTGCGGCAGGTGTGCCTGTGGGCGGACGCGTTCGGTGTGCCGGTGGTGATCGACCTGTCCAGCTCCGGCGAGATCGCCGCGGTGCTGGACCTGAACGGTGTCGAGGCCCGGCTGGACAAGTACATCACCCACCGGCAGGCCTACGAGTACGGCGCCGCGCTCGGCATCCCGGTCTCGCCGGGCGGACAGGTCCAGGTCGAGGCTGCGGCGCTGCTCGCTGTGCTGGACCAGCAGTACGGGGTGGCGGTATGACCGCCCGATTCCTGAGCACCCCCGGCCCGGTGGTGACGCCTGGCAGCAACTCCCACCGGGTCGGGGTTCCCAACCACCACCACAACAGCGGAAGTGGAGAGACCCTCATGGTAGACACCCGCCCCTCAACCGGGCGCCGGCTCGCCGACACCACGGAGCTGGTGGCTCTGGTGGCTCTGCTCGATGAGGCCCGTGCGGAGAACACCGCGTTGCGGGAGCAGTTGGCCGCGGAGCAGGACGCCGCGAACGACGCGATCACCGAGTTGATTGGTCAGCTGGACGAGGCCCGCGCCGACCGGGATGTGCCGCCGCAGCGGGTGGACGGCTCAGCAGCGGCGCTGCTGGCGGAGCGGGGTGCGTGATGGGACGCAACCCGAAGGTGGCCCACGCGCGTGCCCAGGGTGTCCGTAACCGGCGGCGGGCGTTGTGTGGCGTGTCGGGTACGGGGCTGAGGTTCCGGTCGGGTGACGGGGTGACCTGCACGCTGTGCCTGATCGTCGCGGCGCGGGTCGGTGACCGGTGATGGCCCCCGCGACATCCACGCTGGTCGCGATCACCGCTTTGGCGTCGACTCGTCCGGGTGCGGGTGCGCCTGCTCGGTTGGTGGCCGATTGGTACGAGCGGAAGGCCACGGTGTTGCACCGTATCGCCGATGAGAGCGCACCGTCCGAACGCGACACCTACCAGGGGTGGGCCGATCAGGCGCACGCCCACGCGGCCCGGCTCTCGACCGGTGGTGGTTCCCAGTGACCGCCCCACGAAACGCTCACCTCGCCGCTGGCGTGGTGGTGGACCTGCACCGCGCCGAGTACACCGAACTCAAGGACGAGCAGCGCACCCGGATGACCATCCGCGACAACCTGGGGTACGCGACGTGGGCGGGAATCGGTCTGGTCCTCGCTGCGGGCCGGTTCACCGGGCCGGCCGCGTCGCCGGTGTTGTGGTTGGCGTTGCCGGTCGTGGTGGTGGTGTTGGGCTGGACCCGTATCCAGAACGACCTGAAGATCACCCGCATCGGCCAGTACATCCGCGAAGACCTCGCACCCCGGGTGAACGCGGTGGTGGGTGCACCGGTGTGGGGGTGGGAGACCGCGCACAACGCGCCCGGCACCCGCCGGCCCCTGCGTATGTGGTGTCAACTGATCGCCGATCTGACCCTCTACACCTTCGTGCCGACCGCCGCGCTGGCCACGTACTGGACGAGCGCGGACTCGGTAGGACTGTGGGTCGCGGTGTCGGTGTTCGAGGCTACCGCCGTGGCGGGTCTCGCCGCGGTGATCTGCCTGCACTCCGGTGTGCGGCTGGGTGGAGGCGACCGTGGCTGACCGCACGGGTATCGAATGGACCGACGCGACGTGGAACCCGGTCACCGGCTGCACCGAGGTCTCGCCGGGTTGTGACCACTGCTACGCCCGCACGTTCGCCGAACGGTTCCGCGGTGTGCCGGGGCATCACTTCGAGCGCGGGTTCGACGTGCAGCTACGCCCGGAACGGCTGGACCAGCCGCTGCGGTGGCGTCGACCACGCAAGGTCTTCGTCAACTCCATGTCGGACTTGTTCCACAAGGATGTGCCGGACGAGTTCATCGCGCGCGTGTTCGCGGTGATGGCGTCGACACCGCAGCACACCTACCAGATTCTGACCAAGCGGCATGGTCGGATGCGCAGCGTGTTGCGCAGCCAGTGCCGCTGCGATCGGAACCACCGACACGAACCCGGGCGGCACTTCCGCGCTTGGGTGTCCTCCCAGGCGCATGCCATGGGGCTGGACTGCCGGGCGGTGGAAGACGGTCCATGGCCGTTGCCGAACGTGTGGCTCGGTGTGTCCTGTGAGGACCAGAAGCGAGCTGATGTGCGGGTGCCCGCTCTGGTGGAGACACCGGCGGCGATGCGGTTCGTGTCCTGCGAACCCCTGCTTGGTCCGATCGATCTGACGCCGTGGCTGGTGTGTGAGCACCATCCCGCGCTGTCTGCCACCACGGTGCCGGCCGTGTGGGAGTGCGACTACTGCGGACTCGTGCGCCGGGTGGTCGACGACCCGGACGGCCCGGTCCGCCAGTGGTCCCTGGGACGGCAGCCGCGCAGGGTGCGGTACGACCAGGTAGCGCCCGGTCGGCTGTTGGACTGGGTGATCGCCGGTGGCGAGTCCGGGCACGGCGCGCGGCCGATGCACCCGGAGTGGGTGCGGGACCTGCGTGACCAGTGCGCCGCGGCGCGGGTGGCGTTCCTGTTCAAGCAGTGGGGCCAGTGGCGCCCGGCCAGCACCGCCGACCGACCGTCCCGGCCGGTCGCCTACCGCGAACTGGACCCTGGCGGGTGCCCGATGGTGCGGGTTGGCAAAGGCGCCGCTGGTCGTGTCCTGGACGGGCAGACCTGGACCCAGTTCCCCGACCAACCCGAGACGACCGAGACGACCGAGGTGACCCGATGACCTACTACTGGTGGTCGAGACCGTCCGCGTGGACCCCGGAAGAGGACAACGGTGAGCTGCACGTCACCGGCACCCATGACGTCGACACCGCCCGGCAGCACGCCGCCACGTTCCTGGCCCGCAACCTGGACCTGACGAGCGCCCAGACCACCGCGATGCTCACCGGCTCCCCGCGCCGGTGGTGGGCGCTGCCGAGCTGGCCGGACGGGCCGGACGGCCCTGACGGTGACGTGTGGTTCTCCTCCGTCCCCGACGGGACACCGGGGGCGGTACCGGCGCTCACCTGGATCCCGGGCGCACCGGAGGTGGGGGCGTGAGTGCGTGGGAGGTGCTGGCGCGGTTCGGCACGGTCAAGCTGCTCGGGTTCGTGGTGGCGTTGCTGGTGTTCGTGGCGCTGCACCTGACCCGTATGCCGCTGCTGTTGCTGGCCCGGTTGTTGGAGGCGGCGATGTCGCGTGTGGACCACGCGATCACCGCGGCAGTGAGTGACAACGGAGCGTCTGGGGTTCGGTCTGGCACCGCGGGTGCTGGTGGGGAGGGCATGCGATGAGCTACACCACAAGCAACACCACGAGCAAGAACGGCAAGACGGCCGGGAAGACCGTGCGGACGCATTATGTGCGGACCGAGGATGGGTTCCGGGTGTTGGTGCCTGGCGAGCCGACCCGCACCGACCGGGTGATCTCGTGGGTCGGGTGGCACCTGCCGGAACTGGGTGGGGTGTTGGTGCCTGCCGGGTTCGCGGTCGCGGTGTCGCCGTGGTTCGGGCTGCTGTCCGGCCTGGTGGGTGTGGGCTGGCTCGTCCACGAGGTGCGGGACGCGCAGCAGCAGGCCGCGGTCAAGACCGGGCCGGCGCTGCCTGCCGGCACCGGCCCGGAGTCACCAGCGGCCCGTTCGGAGACGGGGTCGGAGACGGGGTCGGGGTCGGGGGAGGTGGCGGGATGAGTGCGGTGACGTATCAGCCGGTTGCGCAGGCGCCGGATCCGGTGCATCTGGTCGCGTTGTCCGGTATTCACACGCTGGTCGGCAAGATCCGGTATGCGTGTGAGCACAACCAGCCCAACCCCACCCCGGAGGTGGTGCGGGTTTGGCTGGCGCGGTACCACGTGACCCCGCACGAGGCGGTGGTGGCCACGGTGGTCGACGGGTGGCGTGCGGAGCGCGACCTGTCACCGGCACCGACCGAGCAGGCACGGGACGGGCACATGGCCCCGTCAACCCCGGTGTCGGGGCGGCGGGGTGCGCCGGTGGGTGTGAAGGGCTTCTATGTCGCGGCGTTCCTGTCGATGCTGGTGTCGATCGACACGAGTTGGCGGTTCTTCGGCGATGTCCTGCACATCACCGACACCGTCGAGTTGCTGGGGCTGCCGGTCCAGTTGGAGCGGATCGTGATGTTCGCTGTGCTGGAGGTTGCTCTGGTGGCGTGTGGGTATGGCATGCGCGCCAACGTGATTCGAGACGGCCGGCCCGGGGCGCCGCGGTTGATCGCGTGGTTGTTGTGCGGGCTGGCCGGCTACATGGCCTGGCAGCTGTCCGGGTTCGCGGACGGGCTCGCGCGGGTGGCGTTGGGTCCGATGTTGGGTCTGGTCATGCTGGACCGCGCGTTGGGGATCGAGAAGCGGGCAGGGCTGCACCGGACCGGTACGTGGGCGCGGGTCGGGCGAGAAATGCGGGAACGACTGCTGTCCCGCGTCGGGTTGGCCGACGACACCCGCGATGCCCTGGCCCGCACCCGGGATCGTGCGGTGGCGCGTGCGGCCCGGCTGGCGTTGGCGGGCCGGTGGACCCTGTTCCGGCAGGCCCGGTTGGCGCGGGCACTGCGCGCGGGGAACGTCTCCCACGACGTGGCGGCGCGGGCACGGCTGCTGGCCGACCTCGCGACCGCCCGGCACGCCAGCGAACTGGGGGAACTGGCCTTGCCCTCACCTTGGCACACCACCGGCGCACACCCGAGGGTGGACCCGTCGCACACGGCCGCAGACGACGCGTCGGTTCCGCCGGCGGGCACGACGCGTCCCACCTCGTCTGCCGGACCCGCCCCGGCGCGGACCCGCCCCCGGACATCGACGACCCGCGAGCCGCGGACCCCGGCAGCGAGCAAAGGCAAGGGCGGCCGGCCGACGCGGGAGGAGTACCTGGCGCGGGCACGGGCGGCGCTGGCCGACAGCGGGCCGGTGACGGTGACCGCGCGGTGGGTGCAGGACGCGGTCCCCGGGATCTCCCGCTCCATGTCGTATGTGATCGCGGACGCCCTGTCCGCCGACCCGTCCAGCACCACCACTGACACGTCCACGGACCGTGCCGTTGGTGGGTCCACGAACCGTGTCCCTGGACCGGGAGCGGACGGTCCCGCGGACGAGTCCGTGGATGAGTCGGGGGACGTCTCGGTGGACACCGACCGGTCCCTGTCCCTGAACGGAGGTGCGCGATGAACGACCAGCAACCCACACCGCCCGTGGACGACGCCGCCGTGGACGGTCCCGCGGTAGGTGATGGTGAGGGTCGGGAGGTGACCCGACGCGAACCGAGCAGCCTCGAACCGGCTGCGGTGTGGGATGCCGAGTTGGTGTCCGATGAGGAGTACCGGTCGGTGCAGCGACGGAAGGCGCTGGAGCGTTACCGCGGTTATCGCCGTGACGTGGTGGTCGCGGCGACCGCGGCCCGGAGGGCGGTCACCCACCCGCGGACGAAGACGACCACAAAGTTCGTGGCCCGTAACACCCTCTACGTGCTGCAAGGCGCGGGTGTGGTGGGGCGGCGGGTGTGGGAGACCAAGACGAACTCCCGCTACGAACGGCAACTGCGCAGCGCGGAAGCCGCGGGGAACCAGGAGTTGTTGCAGGAATGGGAAACCCGAGCCGAACAGGCCCGCCAACGCCGGCATGACCGGCGGATGGACTGGTTGCAGGCGCCGGGGGACCTCGCGAAAGCCATCGGGATCTTCGGGATCACGGTGTTCGGGATCCTGCTCACGCTGGGTGTGCTGCTGGCGATAGCGTCCCAGGACGCATCCCGGATCCTCGGCCCGATCCAGGCCACCCTGGATTTGATCGAGTGGACCGCGTGGGCGCTCACGATCGCGTGGGGACCGTTCGTGCTGGCCGCGCCGTGGATCCTGGTGCTGGTGTTGTGGCACATCGGCCGCACCAAGGCCACCACCCCGGCATGGGTCGCGGCGTCCACCACGACACAGGACGAGATGTCCACGCTGGTCACCGCGGACGGCATCGTGCGTGCGTTGCGGCACCTGAACATCCCGGCCCTGAACAAGGCGTTCAAGGACGGCTGGATGCCGCGGTTCGAGCTGACCCCGACGCGGGAGGGAACGGGGGCGTTCAAGGGCTACCGCGCGATCTTCGACCTGCCGGACGGGGTGACGCCGTCCATGGTCGCGGACAAGCGTGAGGTGCTCGCGGTGAATCTGCGGCGCATCACCATGGAGGTCTGGCCGTCCGATTACGGGCAGGAGAAGGGTGGCCGGGCCGGGTGCGTGAACCTGTATGTCGCCGACGCTGGGATCATGAACAAGCCCACCCCGGAGTATCCGCTGCTGCATGACGGTACGGCGGACGTGTTCGAGGGCGTGCCGATCGGCATCACCCAGCGCGGTGACGTGGTGTTGATGCCGATCAACGGCAGCAACACCGGGTTCGGTGGGCGGCCCGGACAGGGCAAGTCCAACGCGGTGCGGGTGGTGTTCGCCGGTGCGGCGCTGGACCCGCTCGCGGAGCTGCGGGTGCATGTTTTCGCAGGTAACGGCGATTTCGACGCCTACGAACGGCGCCTGTCCCGCTACCACAAGGGCGCGGACCCCGTACACGCCGCACTCGCCACCGAGCACCTCCACGACCTGCTCGCCGAAGTCGAGCGGCGGGAGACCCGGCTCGCGGAGTTGGGGGCGAAGAAGCTCACCCGCCAGATCGCCCAGCAGCACCCGGACATGCGGCCCCTGGTGGTGGGGTTCTCCGAGTGTCACGAGCTGTTCGGCGACGAGGAGAACGGCAAAACCGCCGCTGACCTGGCTATACGGGTGGTGAAGCGGGGCCGGAAGACCGGTGTGTTCACCGTGTGGGACACCCAGTCCGCCCGTGCCGACGCCATCCCCTCCTCGCTGGTGGAGAACATCGGCGTGAACTGCTGCTTCTCCGTGAAGACCTGGCAGTCCAACGACGGGTTCCTCGGTGCCGGGTCGTTCGCGGCGGGGATCCGGGCCACCGAACTGCGGTTCAACGTGGACCGGGGCACCATGGTCACCACCGGCCTGACCGAAGAGCTGTACGAGATCGTGCGCACGTTCTTCATCGAGGTCAACGACGACACCGGCTACGACGCCGCCACCGAGATCATCGACCGCGCCATGGACCTGCTCGACCCCGCCACCCCGCTCGCCGGCAGGCGACCGGTCCTGGCCATCGAAACCAGCCGTGACCTGCTCGAAGACCTCGACGACGTCCTGGACAACGACCCGGTGCCGGCCGGGGAGGTCATCGGCGCGCTGCGCACCCTCGCCCCCAACTGGCGGCCCTACCGCGACCTCACCGTCCCGAAGCTGGTCGCCGAACTCTCCGCCCGCGGCGTCAAGGTCCCGACCAGCAAGAACAAATACCCCATCGACCCGGTCACTGTCCGTGTCGCTTTGGCGCGGCAGGCGACCGCCGACCTGGACGACGATCAGGCGTGACATCAGCGGGCCGGGTTAGCTCGCCGCGACCATCGCCCTGCCCGCCAAAACCGGGTGCTGACGCACCCACGCCACGGCGATCTAACCCGCTCACCCGCTAACCCACAGCACAGTCTCCGCAGGTAGACGCTGGAGTCACGGGATCTAACCCAGCGGGTTAGAAATCTAACCCGCTCCCGGTCTCCTAACCCACGCGCTAACCCCGATCTCACCCACCCCGGCGGCACCGCATCCCGGTGCACGCCCGACCTTCCACACCCACCGACCGTCACACACAGTGACGAATTGGAGGATTGATGAAGATCCGGTTGATGGGCACCCGCGCCGACATCAACACCGTGTTGCCGGTGTTGACCGCGGTGCTCACCGTGCAGGAGGTCAGCGACTTCCACCCCAACCGCGGCACATCGGTGCTCGGCAGGGTTTACCTCGACGTCGCTGGCCCCGCCCCCAACGTCGTGCGGGTCGAGGCGGTCCGCACCGACCACGCACACCCGACGCGTGAGGCGATCGACCCGACCCGGCGCGGTGAGGCCCGATGACGCCGCGGCGGACGCCCGAACCACGTAACCACGCGGCTGGCGTGCCGGTGCGGGCGGTGAGCGTGGCCCGGCCCTGGGCCGGGCTGATCCTGCACCGCGGCAAGGATGTGGAGAACCGCACCTGGTCCACCCGCTACCGCGGGCTGCTGGTCATCCACGCCAGCCAGTCCTGGGACCAGTGGCCCGACGACATCGCACGGCAGTTCGCCCTACCAGCCGACAAGGGCGGGCACCCGACCGGCTACCTCGGCGTGGCCGACCTGGTCGACGTACATCGGCACACCGATGACCGGCAATGCTCGCCGTGGGCCGAACCCAGCACCTGGCACTGGTGTCTCACCAACCCACGCCCGTTCCCGCATCCGCTTCCCCGTCCGGGACGGCTGGGCCTGTACACCCCGCCCCCGGCGGTGGTCACCGCCGCACGGGCGGCCTGCTCGGGTGGTGGTGTGTGATGGCGACACCCGTGCAGTTCCTGTTGGGCACCCACCAGCCCGGGTGGCTCA